>ENA-UOJT01002190-UOJT01002190.1-human-gut-metagenome-genome-assembly--contig:-C15-NODE-2190-length-11734-cov-5.949311_pt1 | contig 11734 bp, 6 predicted proteins | sample MGYA00242357_ERZ723904 | MGnify/ENA metagenome assembly ERZ723904 | reverse complement strand
ATTTTCTGGTCCGGCCAGACTTACTCACGATTTTATGCGACTCTGCCGCAGGAATTTGGTATGATTTTTGTGATCCCTTCCATTTATTTCCTGATCCGGTTTTTTCAGATACCGAAGCAGAAACTGGCGGATAAAGAGACGAGGCTTACGCTGCAGTGCTTTGCGATGGCGTTTTCTCTGACACTGGCGATCCATTTTTATGGTACGATGATCGCAGGACTTTGCTGTATCGGGATCGCGTGCGGATTTTGTTTTCGCTTTTTGCGTAAAGAATATTTTTGCCGTATCATGTTTACAGGAATCTGCAGCGTTTTTCTGGCGGTGCTGCCGATGGGGATTGCTTTTGCGACCGGAACGCCGCTTCAGGGTTCCCTCGGATGGGGCTTAAGTGTCATCAATGGAGGCAAAAGTTCTTCTTCGACAGAGGCAGAGGCAGAGACAGACGAAGCAGAAACATTGGAAGTCTCCACCGGAGATGACAAAAATACGGTGCGGGTTGTGAAGCCGGATGGTACGGTTATGGAAATTGATGTTAGTGATCTGCCGTCTGCACAGGAGAACGAAAGCGGCGGACAGATGCAGACAGAAACCACGGCACCGGCCGTGCCAAAAGTATCTTTTGGCGAAAAAATTCGAAAAATTCCGGGGAAAGCAAAAAATGCTTTATCGGAAATGAGCAGTCGAATCCTGGAATTCATTATTAAACTGGATGTGAAAAATATCGGTTATATGATCCTGGCATCTTTTGCACTGCTGCGTTTGCTTGGATTTATATTCTGTGTTTTCAGGCAGACAGAATACGGAGCGATGCTGATGTCCATGGGATTCTGTATGTGGATTGTGACCATTTTGCTGTGTGCAGGCGTGTTTGGACTGCCGCCGTTGATGGATGGAGCAAGATGCAGTATTTATTATGTTTATCTGCTCAGTGCGGCTCTTACGGCACTGGCAGACGGACTGCTGTATATGGTGCTGCCGTTGCGGAAACTGCGGCTGGTAAGGAATGCTGTGTCGCTGGCTGTTACGGCAGCGGTTCTGATGGGAATGTTCCAGAATCATATGATCAAACAGTCCGATTTCTCCAGCGGTTTTGTGATGAATGGAGCGATCACCTGCCTGAGCAATATTATCCATGAAAATGAAGATAAGACCTGGACGATCGTATCGGCGAACGATGAGACGCAGATGGGACTGGATCACGGATGGCATTATGAGACGATTACGTTTCTGCGTGGAATGGAAACTCTGGAAAAAAATACGAAAGTCATCATTCCGACCAAAACGGTTTATTTCTTTATTGAAAAAATTCCAGGCGATTATGCGGTTTCTTATGCAAAGAGCGGTCAGTCGATCTCCAGAAAGGGAGCCAGCCGTTCCCTGCCGAATGTGGGCGGCATCGGTATGTATCAGGGAGAAGGAAGATGGATCGTGATGTCCAGAATGTATTATTGGGCACAGGCGTTTATGGAGCTTTATCCGAATGAAATGAAGGTCTATTATGAGGACAATAAGTTCATCTGCTATAAGATCGAGCAGAATATGTATCATCAGTATAATTTTGCGATAGACTACAGATACAATCAGAACAAGATGCAGGATGAGACAGCCGAAGATACACAGGATGAGACGCAGCAACAGAGTGAAGCAACGAATGAAACGCAGCAACAGAGCGATGCATCCGGAAAACAGGAGGCAGGAAAATAGAGTATGGTTTCAAAAAGAAAATTTTTCAGTATTGTGATTATGATGGTTGTACTGTTATTCCTGACTCAGTTTTCCATGGTACTGCGAGATCAGGCAAACCAGTATGATGCCAATGCCAGTCTGTCTGAGCGAAAAGCAGACGGAAAAGAGGTCATCGAACAGTCGAAGGCAGAAAGAAAGGATCTGTCTTTACTCATTTCGGAAAAAAGCGTGCTTTTTATCGGCGATGTTTCCGGTGCTATGGGAACGGAGGTAAAGAGATGGGCGGACTATGTGAAGTGGGATATGTTTTCCGTTAAATCCATGGACGAATACATTCAAAGCAAGGCTCATCTTCCGGAAATGATCATTCTGGAATCAGAAAAGTATGCACAGGGAGAAGATCTGGATTGCCTGGAGCGTTTTCAGAAACGGGGAGCGATCATTGTCTTCGGATGTCTGGAAGATCCGGCTTTGATTGAAAATAATGAGGAACTGATGCACTTTCTCGGAATCAGTAAGGTTATTTCAGAAAAAGTAAAGCTTAATGGTGTAAAGTTATTTGAAGGACTGCTTCTTGGCGGTGAACAGATCTATGAAACGCCGGTTAAAGAGAATGAGAAAGACAGGCAGGATCTGACGCTCGATGTGCCGTGGTATCAGGTTGGAAGCGGCACCAAGACCTATATGGTCGGAATGTTTAAGGAAGAAACCAGCAGGGATATCAAAAATGAAGATCTGCCGACGCTGATCTGGAGAAATGGTATGTACCGGGGCAGTATTTTTGCAGTGGTCGGCGATTATTTAAAAGACAGCACGGCCAGCGGGATTCTGGATGGAATGCTGACAGAGGCATCAGAGTACAGCATTTATCCGATCGTAAATGCACAGAATCTGTCGATGGTCAATTTCCCGGGATTTGCGGATGAAAATAATGAGGAACTGATGGAGCTGTACAGTCAGTCGGTGACCGGAGTCGGACGTGATGTTATCTGGCCGACCCTGATCTCCATTGTGGAACACAGCGACCTGAAGATGACCTGCTTTATCCAGCCCCAGGCAGATTATAAAGACGGGATTGAGCCGGACAGTGAGTTCCTGGAGTTTTATCTGAAACAGTTCAAGGAGCAAAGTGCCGAAGCAGGTCTTTCCATGGAATATAAAAGTGCAGATTCGCTGGAGGAAAAAGTGGATCGTGACGGCGAATTTTTTGCAAATGCAGACAGTGATTATCGCTATGGTGCAGCATTTGCGGAAGAACGGGATCTTACCGATGTGCTGAATTTATCGGAGATAAAGCTGCTGAAAAATGTCAGTACGCTGATCTGTGAGTATACCGAGAAGCATCCGGTCGTGTCCTATGCTTCGGACTCGATCACACTGCAGTCGGTAGTCGGTGACGGCATGCATTATACATACAGTGCGGATCTTCGCATGCGAAGCATTCAAAGTGCACTGGGGTATACGAATATCATGCTGAATCTGCAGGATATTTTCTGGCCGCAGAACGAAAAAGACCGCTGGGAGATCATGGAGAGGCGATTTGCGAGCAATCTTCTGACCTACTGGAATAAATTTAACTGTTTTACGGCGACGACACTTTCCGAGAGCGACCGGAGGGTGCGTACCTTCCTGAATGTGGATTATACGGAATCGCGGGAAGAAAATGTGATCACTTTAAATACGACAAAAGCGGACAGCTGGTTTATTTTGCGGACGCACGGAGAAAAGATCGAGGACATCGAAGGCGGAAGTCAGACAAAGATTGAAAAAGATGCTTATCTGATCCATGCGGAAGATCATACCGTAAAGATACAGGTTGACGAACCGGGGCTTTCCTATGATTCCCGGCATCAGTGATAAAGAAGAGGAAGAACATGAAGGTTTGTATTGTAGCAGAGGGCTGTTATCCTTATGTGGTCGGAGGCGTTTCCGGCTGGATCAACAGCATGATCAAGTCATTTCCAAATATTGAATTTATTCTGCTGACGATCGTGGCAAACAGATCCGTGCGAGGCAAGTTTGTGTATGAACTGCCGGAGAATCTGACGCAGGTCTATGAACTTTATCTGGAGGACTGCGAGTGGGAAGAAGGAGAGAGAGAGCGAAAAGTACGAAAGCGTTTCCATCTCTCGAAGAAGGAACGCACCGAACTGACGAATCTGGTTATGAACCGGAAAATCGAATGGGGTGTGATCTTTGATCTGTTCCAGCGAAAAGGCGTGTCGGTGGATGATCTTCTGATGGGACCGGATTTCTTTCAGATTGTCCGGGAGTGTTATAAGAGACAGTATGCCAATATCGTTTTTTCGGATTTCCTGTGGACGATGCGATCGATCTATCTGCCGCTTTTCTGGACATTGAAGATGAAAGTGCCGCAGGCAGATCTCTATCACTGCGTGGCAACCGGATATGCCGGTGTGCTCGGCAGTATGGCAAAGCATTTCCATAACAGTTCGCTTTTGATCTCTGAGCATGGCATTTACACCAGAGAGCGAGAGGAGGAGCTGATCAAGGCAAACTGGGTCAAAGGTGTCTACAAAAACATCTGGATCGAGCAGTTCAAAAAGATGTCGCTTCTGGCTTATCAGAAAGCAGATACGGTAACATGCCTCTATGAACGTGCAAAACTTCTGCAGATCGATCTTGGCTGTCCGCCGGAGAAGATCCGGGTGACACCAAACGGGATCAATATGGCGAACCTTACAGATATTCCGGGAAAAACCAGGGAGGATGAGCAGTGGATCAATGCCGGAGCAGTGCTGCGTGTCGCACCGATCAAGGATGTCAAGACGATGATCCAGGCGTTTGCGTTTGCGAAAGAGAAAGTTCCGAATCTGAAACTGTGGATCATGGGACCAACGGATGAAGACAAAAAATATGCACAGGAATGTTTTGATTTGGTAAAGGCTCTGAATGTTTCGGATGTGGAATTTACGGGCAGGATCAATGTCCGGGATTATCTGGGGAAAATGGATTTTACGCTGCTTACCAGTATCAGTGAAGGTCAGCCGCTGACCATTCTGGAGAGTTTTGCGGCACACAAGCCGGTCGTTGCAACGGATGTCGGAAACTGTCGGGAACTGCTTTTCGGAGTGAATGACGGATTCGGAGATTCCGGAATCCTGACACATATCATGAACATTGAGGAGATCGCGGAGGCGATGGTGACGCTCGCCTGGCACAAAGAACTGCGGGAGCAGATGGGAGAAGCCGGATACAAACGAGTAAAACAGTTTTACCGGATTGAGCAGATGAAAGAGGTTTACCGGAATATTTACAAGGAGTTTGCGGATCAGCAGCAGATCGAATGGACAGAGAAGCCTTTTGAGATCAGATAGAAAAAGAAGGGAAAGAAGCTATGGCTGGTATAGGTGTTAAATTAAATAACATATATGGAAAAAATACCCTGACAACCGACGTAATCGGTATGGGCTACAGCACCGTCATGACCATCGCTCCGATGCTGACGGTCATCGGTGCACTGTGTATCATGGAATATTTCCTCGATTTTTCTTCGGTCGGATATGTGACAAGGGAGCTGTTTTCCTGTACAGTGCTTTATATCTTTATCTTTGCACTGCTGACGGCATCGCCTTTTAACTCGGTGCTGTCAAAGTATATGTCGGACGTGATCTATGAGGAAACGTATGCGGACATTATGGCATGCTATTATGTCGGACTGTTTTTAAATATTCTTTTGAGTTCTCTGGTCGGAATTCCGTTTTGTATTCATGAATATCTTGTCGGAAAAGTGGATATCATTTATGTTTTTACCGGATATTGTGGATTTATCGCACTGGTATTTGTATTTTATTCGATGCTTTATCTGTCCATCTGTAAGGATTACAAGAAGATTTCGTTCTTCTTTATCATTGGAATGACAGTTACGGTGTTATTGTCCTTCTGGTTTGTGCGTGGGTTACATAAAAGCATCACCTACAGTATGCTTCTGGCACTGACGATCGGATTCTGGTTGATCGCGGCTTTGGAATTTTCGGTGGTACGAAGTTATTTCCGTGAGAACAGTGGAAATTACCGGGCGGTGTTTGGATATTTTAAAGAATACTGGCCGCTGGTTGCGACAAACTTTCTGTATACGCTCGGACTGTATATCCACAATTTTGTTTTCTGGACGACGGATCTGCGGATGATCGTAGTTCGGAGTTTTGTCTGTGTGCAGCCGTATGATATGGCAACCTGTCTGGCGATGTTCACGAATATTTCGGCGAGTGTCATTTTTATCAGCCGTGTGGAAATGCATTTCCATGAGAGATACAAAGCCTACTCGGAAGCCGTGATCGGCGGAAGAGGGTGCGATATTGAAATTACCAAAAAAAGAATGTTCCGTATGCTGGCTGAGGAGTTGATGAGCCTTGCTCGTGTACAGTTTATTATTACACTTGTTATATTTTTGTTTTGTATGATCTTTCTTCCAAGGCTTGGATTTGGAGGTATGACCATGCGTATTTATCCTTGTCTGACAGCCGGATACTTCATTCTCTTTCTGATGTATGCGGAAATTATATTTTTATACTATTTCAATGATCTGAAAGGATCTGTGATGACCGGTCTGTCATTTTGCCTTTCCACTATGATCGGCAGCATCATTTCCACGCATTTTTCGGAAATCTGGTATGGAATTGGTCTGGTGGCTGGCTGCTTTGTCGGATGGAACGTTGCCTATGCGAGGATCCGAAATATGGAAAAAAATCTGGATATTCATATTTTCTGCAATGGACATTTGTTGAAGAGAACCAAAGGTACCTGCCCGTCGCCGAAAGTATTTGATCGATATCAGGGAGATACAGAAGAGAGGATGAAAGAATCATGAAAAAGGTACTGTTTGTAATCAACACACTTGGCGGTGCAGGTGCAGAGAAAGCTCTGCTGGAGCTTTTGAAAAGATTTCCTGAGAACGAATATGAAGTTTCACTTTATGTACTGCTGGCACAGGGAGAACTGATCCATCAGGTCCCGGAACAGGTGAAAATTTTAAATCAATCCTATTCGGATGCGTCGGTTTTATCGAAAAAGGGAAAGCATATTCTGAACCAGCAGATCTTCAAACGTCTTTTTGTGAGAGGAGCTATTTTCAAAAATCTTGGATATATGCTCAAAAATATGGCAGAAATGCTGAAAAAAGGAAAGCTTTATCCGGATAAGCTGCTCTGGAGGGTGATGGCGGACAGCACACAGGTGATCGATGGACATTATGATATGGCAGTTGCCTTTCTGGAGGGCGGATCAACATATTATATCCATGATCATATTCGGGCAGACCGCAAGGTTACGTTTCTGCATGTAGATTACAGTTATGCAGGCTACAGCCGCAGTCTGGATCGGGATTGCTATCTGGATTTTGATCGGGTGTTTACGGTATCCGATGAAGTAAAAAAGAGTTTTCTGGAAGTTTATCCGGAGTGTAGAAGTTACACTGGTGTGTTTCATAATCTTCTGGATAAAGAAGAAATTATCCGAAAATCAAAACTGGCAGGAGGATTTGAGGATGCTTACGATGGCAAGCGAATTCTGACGGTTGGACGGCTGACGGCACAGAAGGCCTATGATATTGCTATTGATGCCATGAAGATTTTGAAAGATCATGGTGTAAAAGCAAAATGGTATGTACTCGGTGAGGGTGAGTTAAGGGATAGGCTTCAGATAAAGATCAACCATCTTGGCTTGAAAGATGACTTTATTCTTCTTGGGGCAAAGACCAATCCTTATCCTTACTATACACAGTGTGACTTATATGTACATGCGACGCTGTTTGAGGGAAAAAGTATTGCTATTCAGGAGGCACAGATCCTGGGATGCACCTTACTGGTGTCAGACTGCAGCGGAAATCGTGAGCAGGTCATTGATGGCGTGGACGGAAAAATGTGCCAGCTGACCCCGGAAGGCATCAGCGCAGGGATCGAAGAACTTCTTTCAGACGAAGAGAAATGTCGGGAGTATTGCAAGAAAGCCTCAGAAAAGCTGACAGCAGAAAAAGAAGATGTCCTTCAGATGTTTCGGTTTAACGATAATTAAGATGTGCAGTTTTTGAACGCAGAGAAGCGGATTGTGAATGTCCGCTTTACTTTAAAATAAGGGACAGATATGAGGATAAAAGCAAATATGATTGGATTTTGGAAGAAAAAGAAAGACTGGGAATTTTCAGATTATGTTCTGTAAGATGGAGATGAATTCCTCTACGAAAATCCGTATAGAGGATGGTACGAGATCTATACATTTCTGGTGGAAGAAAAAATCGATCCACAGGAGTTAAAATGGAGTCTGCATGAGCAGGAAACACTGGCACTTGTCTTGCTGGATCTTCAGAAATTCCGTGAAAAACCGCTGGATGAACAGGCGATTTATAACATAAAAACGATTTTATATTTTTTCACATCACATAAAAAAGATGTGATCCTGCGTCCCGTATACGACCGGGAAGGAAAAGGGCTGGAGGCGGAGCCGGAAAGTTTTGAGCTGGTTCTGACGCATCTCATACAGATCGGGGAAGTGCTGGAAAAAGAGAAGCACAGTGTTCTTGTTTTTCAGGGCTTTCTGGTGGGAAGCTGGGGAGAAATGCATACCTCGGCATATCTGACGGAAGAACATATCAGACAGATGTGGGATATGCTGAAAATACATACCACAGACAAGATCCGTGTGGCAGTGCGGACACCGGCGCAGTGGCGTACTTTGATCCCGGAAGAGAAATTTCAGAAACGGGAATGGAAGGCTTTAGGTCTGTTTGATGACGGGATTTTCGGATCGACAACGCATCTTGGGACTTTTGGCACGATGATGCGTGAGGCGGCCGGATGGGAAAAGCCATGGAGCCGAAAGGAAGAGCTGGAATTTATCGAACAGATCAGCCGTGATTTCCCGTGTGGCGGAGAGGCGATCGCTGAGGCAGATCCGGACAGGGCAGATCAGATCCTTACAAAGGATGCAAAAGCGGTGATATTCGAGATGCAAAAGATGCATCTTGCTTATCTGAATCTGGTGCATGATACGAGAATCCTGGATCAGTGGAAAGCACAGAGCTGCGGCAAAGACGGCATCTGGAGCGGCAAAACGCTTTATGAATACGTCAGTGCCCACCTCGGGTATCGTTTTGTTCTGAAAAAAGTGGAAATGCAAGTGCCAAAACGTGATAAAATAAAGTTTGTTTTTGAAGTGGAAAACTGCGGATTCGCTTCCCTGTTTCAGGAGGCACAGCTTTTTTTGATCCAGGAAAATGAAAAAGAAAGAAAAGAGATGCTGCTGTCAGAAGAAGTGCAGAAGTGGCATGGCGGAAGCACATACAAAGTGGATACAGAGACCGGGGCAATGAAAGGAAATATTTTTCTTCAGATCCGCAGAAAAAAAGACGGAAAAATCATTTCTTTTGCAAATAAAAACAGTGCAGACCGCCTGCTGATCGGAAGTCTGCACTGTGTATAAAGCCAGAAAGAGTTCTGTCGGAACGGTAAGAACTGAGTCCTGTTTCATCATGGGATCACAAGTCTTCCGACAGAAACGGTGGCACTCTCTTCGGAACCGGCGTTTGCAAAATGAATGACCTGTCCGGTGTAGGGATCTTTCATTTCAAGATTCATCTGATAAGTGCCTTTTGCAAAAGAGCGTACATCGAGTTCAATCTTAAACTCAGACTGATCGCTGCCGGCGATCGAGCGGTTGTCGATCTCTGTTTTCATCCGTCTGGACTCGCCTGTTTCCTGGTTCGTGAGGATCAGAGCAGTATCAAACTGCCGGTATGCCGGGGCAAAACCGACGTTTTCAATCGTAAGATACAGAGAGGCCTTGTCGCTCATAAAGGCATGGAAATCCAGGCTGGATGATTTTATAAAGTAGCGGTAGCCCAGATGGGCACGGATATAATCGTAACCGCTGCATCCGGAAAATACGCCGGAGCCGGTGTAAGTAGAATTTTTCCATTTATTCAGCACGGCAAGATCGTGATCCGAATTCAGGTACGATACGCACATCGTGGACAGATCCGAAATGGCATTGTCCAGGTTATTGTATTTATTATCGATCGTGACTTCACCGCCGTTTGGAACATACTGGCAGAGCTTGTTCTGGAAAAGAAGTTCTTCGCTCCTTGTGCCCTGTTCGTTAAATTCACTGGCGGAAGTAAGTGGTGTATCATCGTATGTACCGAGATCATAGACAGAGCCGAGCATACCGTCATTGAAAAGTCCCAGTCTGGAAGCAAGGCTTCCCTCGTCGCTCTGGCCTGCCATTGGTGTACGGCTGTAGAGAATGCCGCGGAGCTGAGCCGGGGTACGCACAGCAAGATAGATCGAAGGCGAAATGTTCTTTGCCAGTGTCTCTGCAAGCTGACGCATCTGGTCAATGTCTCCGTAGTTGGTATTGTTCATCTCGCCATTGTTGCCGATAAAAAGTCCCTGAAGGATATAAATACAGTCGGCATGGGCATTTACTGTGGCAGAAACCTGCTGGATGTGGTTTTTGATGCGGTAAAAATCAGAAGGCTCCGTTTTTTGGGCTTTGCCGTCCCAGTCATAGAGAAAGCGAAGAATGATCTGTTTTTTCTTCTTTTCGCAGATCTTAAAAATGCGGTTAAGCTGCGAAAGAGCGTTGGCACTGAGATCCTGATCAGCATAATTCCGCAGATTGATCTCCAGAAGCATGAGAGGGTACGTAGTGTCCTTACAGCTTCTCTGGCACCAGATGTCGGCATCCCTGGCAGTTTTATCCTCGGCAAGTACATAACCGTTTATCTTATAGAAACCGCAGAAAGGGTTTGTAATATCCGCTGTAGATTCTTTTGAGTCTGCCGGTGTATAGACAACGTTCAGCTGCCGCACCGACAGGGCATAAAAAGAAGCTGCGATTACCAGTGCAACGCACAGAGTAAAGACGGCGATATTGCCCCAGAAAGATAATTTTTTTTTCATAAAATGGTTTAGCTCCTTTTGGATTTTATGTCTATTTGTCTTTTGGCTCATGTTATGATGTTGGGGTCAAAAGATGCCATACGAATTGTTCCGTACTTCGTACTCCCACAATTTCGGCATCATTAATTATACCTAAAAAGAAAGGATTCGTGAAGAGTGAAACAAAAATCAAGAACGGAATATTCCGTTATGAATACAAGTGTAGCGTTTGTGGCACAGGTTTCGGCAATTCTGATGGGATTCTTTACAAGAGTTGTTTTTACGAGAATGCTCAGCGAAGGTTACGTCGGAATTAACGGCCTGTTCACCGATATTTTGAATATTTTGTCGTTATCCGAGCTTGGCGTTGGAACGGCAATCACTTATGCATTGTATGCCCCGATCGCAAAAGGGGATATTAAAAAACAGCAGATTCTGATGCGGATGTTCCGCACCTTTTATCGCATGACGGCACTTTTTGTCATGGGGGCAGGTCTGTGCCTGATCCCATTTCTGGATATTCTGATGAAAGACCGCCCGGACGTGGATCATCTGGTACTGATCTATTGTCTGTATCTGTTAAATTCGGTGGTATCGTATCTGTTGATCTATAAAAAAACCTTGATCGATGCTCATCAGATGAATTATATTACTGTACTGTATCACAATGGGTTCCTGGTGCTTCAGGATGTCTGTCAGATCATTATTCTGATCACGACAAAAAATTTTGTCCTGTTTCTGAGCGTTGCCGTAGTGTGTACGATTATCGGAAATGTGTGCATGTCCAGAAAAGCAGATGCATTGTTTCCATATCTGAAGGAGACCTGTCATGAAAAACTGCCGCAGGAAGAGCGGCGGGATATTTTAAAAAATGTAAAAGCGATGCTGATGCATAAACTTGGAAATGTTGTAGTCAATAATACGGACAATCTGCTGATCTCCAGTTTTGTCGGAGTGGTCAGTGCCGGAATTTACTCCAATTATTTCCTGATCATCGGTTCAATCCGTCAGGTTCTTGATCAGGCTCTTCTGGGGGTTTCTGCAAGTGTCGGAAATCTTGGAGTACTGGAGGATAAAGACCGGGTTAACAGCGTTTTTGAACAGCTGTTTTTTATCGGGTACTGGCTGTTTGGATTTGCCGGTATCTGCCT
>ENA-UOJT01002188-UOJT01002188.1-human-gut-metagenome-genome-assembly--contig:-C15-NODE-2188-length-11736-cov-7.250749_pt1 | contig 11736 bp, 10 predicted proteins | sample MGYA00242357_ERZ723904 | MGnify/ENA metagenome assembly ERZ723904 | reverse complement strand
AACTGATATTTTTTAGTGAAATGGCATAAAGTCACAATTTCTTTCAATATTCGTATCATCAGAAATGGGGTACGAAGAGTTTATCTTTTCTATAACATTCATCATAAGGCAAATCCTAAATTGCTTTCCTTCATATGCAAAAGTAAGAGGAAAACACCGAAAACGTGAATAAAATCGGAAGAATAATGCAAAACTACAGAAGTAATCTGCGGAGTGCCGGAATATCTTCTGCTATGTAATCCGCTCCGGCTTCCGATAGTTCTTTGTAATCTCCGAATCCGTATAAAACGCCGATAGAATCTATACCTGTGTTTTTGGCACCGATGATATCGTGTTTCCTGTCGCCGATCATGACGACTGAATCTCGGTTCGTTATATTGTTTTCCTCTAATATATAGTTGATTACATCCGTTTTGGTATGAAGCGAACCATCCAGGCCACTTCCTGCGACGAAAGAAAAATAACTGCTTAATTCAAAATAATCCAGAATGCGTCTGGCGAATATTTCCGGTTTGGATGTGGCCAGTATGACGGTTTTGCCGTTTTGTCGGACTTGTGCCAGCAATTCTTTAATTCCCGGATATAACTCATTTTCCAGAATACCCTTGACAGCATACCTTTCTCTGTATTTGGCAACGGCGATGGTTGCCTGTTCATCGGTAAAATTGTAAAAGTCTTTGAATGAATCCATCAAAGGAGGACCGATGAACGGTGATAATTCGCGTAAATCGTTTACCTGAATGCCAAAATGGTTCAGTGCATATTCAACGCAACGGGTAATCCCGCTTTCCGAATCGGTAATTGTACCGTCGAGATCAAAAAGGAGGTATTTGTATTGTTTCATTTGTTATCATATTTGAATGTTATTTTTCTCTTGATAGAAAAGTAACCAAAAGATCAAGGCTACATCTGCCTCGCTACTCAGCCTCCTGCGTTCGCTGTCGTCTGTGAACTCGCTTCGCTCAAACAGCACAGCCTCCGGGCGCTCACTCCGGATGCTTCGCTTTACGCTCACCAGATGAGGCCTTTCAGAGGAAGCGGAGCCTCCTTTTAGGGTTGCCGATTCCGACCTTCTATAACAGACTGATACCTATTAACAGACAGTATTGGCAATCCTAAAAGAACGCAAAGCGTTCTTGTCAAGGCCTAAGCGGGTGAACGTCCGCGAAGGGGAAAGACGAAGCGTTCGGAGCATCTGCTGTTTGAGCGTAGCGAGTTCAGAGGCGACAGCGTAGTCTTTCACCGTAGCAGTGAAGCCGGTTAAGCCTTGATCTTTTGGCTACTTTTCCATCAAGGGAAAAGTAGGTTCAATTATTTCTTGGAAGCCCAAACCAATCCGTCCTGCCGGATATGCCATACATTACCGTCTGTTCCGGGCAATGTGATTTCATACATGGAAGGCGTATTGAATAGTTTGATCTGTTTGGCCTGTTCTGCCGGGCATAATTCTTCCGGTTTGAGGGCGGTTACAGATGGTGCATATTCGCCGAAGGTAGCAGCATATTCGTTCTGACGGTAATACAGGTTACGCAGAAGCCATTTAACTTCATCATTCGGGTCTGTTACGAATGGTGTTTCGCCGGTTCCGGCCACTTTATCGGATATCTGTACGAATCCCCAGTATTCCGGCATATGAATATTGATTACCCCTGTCGGAGCCCATACCCAGTTGTATTCACGAATCTTATCTTCGCCTTTGATAGGGACTTTTACGTATTTTCCGTCCTGTATATCCGTTGTCCATTCCACACGTGAGAAGTTCGTACGGATATGTTCGCCGGGTACAGGTTTTTCTTTTCCTCTTGCCACCTGATAGATGGAAGACCAAGGGATGAAAACTTCCACGCTCCATGATTTGTCTGTATCTTTCGGGTTGTTCAAAGTCCCGTCTACATGAACGGCCGATTTCATACCGGCAAATTCCCAGTTGTTCAGGACTTGCGGATTATCCCGGTAAGGTTTGCTCAGATACAGATCCCATTCCGTACCCAGTGAGTTTACTTCATATTCCAGATAGTTATGCGTATCGTTTGTCGGATTGAGGAATATTTCAAAATCGTTATCCTGGTAGATTACGGCATCGTGTTCCGTGATGGTGCCCCATACATGCGGTTCTTCCATCAGAACGGCGAAGTACATACCGTTATCATCATAAGTCATTTTTGCCCGTGTTTGCAGAAGTGGTTTAGGACGTTTGTCTCCTTCGATATCGACAAAGTCGGTAGTCCAGGGAATCGCATCCCATTCTTCGGGAGAGAGTTTGCCGTCTATCTTGATCGGAGCCGGAGCCTTGTAACATACATACGTCGGAGGATTGTAAGCAGCCTGCGGCGTGTAAGTGATCTCTTTCCCTTTCTCCTGTGGCGCTTCTGCACAAGAAAGGAGTAACAATGCTGCGATTGGCGCAGTTAAAACTGTTTTCTTCATTTGTTGTTTAATTTAGTATGTTTATTCTGATTTTCAGTTGATTCCTGTATCATTTCCACCGCTGCTCCCAACCATGTATCGATATCATCCGGATAATGTTGGGCGGAACGTGTATCACTGCGTTTATGCCCCAGGCGTACGACGACGGCATTCAGTTCCGGAATGGCAAAAACATATTGGCCGAGAATTCCCCGCATATAAGGAATTTCCATGCCTTTATAGGTAAGATGCCAGAACTGGAAACCGTAACAGTGGTTTGTCTCATTATACTCTTTGAAGGTCAGGCTGGTGTCGGGTGTTGTCGCTTCCGTTATATAGGATTCGGAAACCAGTTGCCTGCCGTTCCAGCTGCCTTTGTTTAAGATTAGTTGTCCGAAACGGGCGAAGTCGCGGGCATTACTGTTGAAACAGCAATATGCTTTTTCGATACCCTCTTTTTTATCCAGACTCCAGAGCGCATTTTCTTCCGCATTCATTGGAGTCCATAATTTTCTTGAAACGTACGAACTGATGTTTTCTCCGGTCACTTTTTCTACAATGAGGGAAAGTAGTTGTGTCACCCCGCTCTGGTAGATAAAGTTAACGCCCGGCTCTTCCGTTTCTTTCATGCCTAAAGCGATCTTTTCCAGGTCATCCCCGTAATACAATTTCGTGGTAGGCGAGAAAGGGGAGGAGTAGGCTTCGTCGAAATCCACACCGGCACTCATTGTCAGCAGATGACGGAGGGTCAGCACTTTTCCATTGTATCCCTGAAATTCCGGATAGAAATCGCTGACCGGTTGATCTACGTTTTTGATGAATCCGTCGTCAATAGCACATCCTATAGCTAGCGAAACAATGCTTTTGGCCATGGAAAACGAGTTACTGTGCGATTTAGGGGAATAATCTTCCCAGTATTGTTCGAAAAGTAAAGAACTGTCTTTGATAATGACAAAAGCGACCGTTCCCAGTTCATCAAATACCGGCAGGTATTTTTCGGGGATGGAGAGTTTGTTGTAGTCCTCAGATTGTATCCATGCTTGTGGAGCTCCTGCTTCTATGGTCCGGTTTTCAAAGATCGGATACTGGTCGATCTTCGGGAGCAGATGAATCAGCGCACGACGCAGATAATAATTGGAGGGCAATACCAGATAGCCTCCGATACAACATAGAGCCAGCAGTATTGCCCAACCTGTTTTTTTCATTTATTCCGAATCTTCTTTATACCAGCTTGAATACATGTGGTAGTTTTTAGCAATCTTCTGATTTATCTCTTTCGCCTGTTCCGGGTCTACTTTCTTTACGAACTTAGCCGGTACGCCGGCATAGATACTGCCCGGTTCGACAATCGTCTTGCTCAGTACGACTGAACCGGCAGCTACGATCGCTCCTTCACCGATCACGGCATGATCGAGGACAACCGATCCCATTCCGATCAGGGCACCGTTGGATATCTTAGCCCCGTGTATGGTAACGTTGTGTCCCACCGAAACGTCATCGCCAATCTCTATGGTTGACTTTTCATATAATGTATGTAGTACGGAACCATCCTGTATGTTGACACCGTTTCCGATGCGGATCGAGTTTACGTCGCCGCGGAGGACAGTCCCGAACCAGATGCTGCAACCGTCTCCAATTTCGACATCGCCGATAATTGCGGCGTTGTCTGCTAAAAATGTGTCTTTACCGATCTTCGGGGTAAAACCTCTTACTGATTTTATTATTGCCATGTTTATATAATTGATAATTGAGAATTCTTTAGATTTCTGCTGTTTTCTCTTTTAACCAGGCTTTTTCATCTTCATTCAGATGAGGGCTTAACAAGTCGTATACCATTTGGTGGTATTTGTTGATCCATGCATGTTCTCTCACTGACAACATGGGGACTACGATCAGTTTGGTGTCGATGTAGCATAAAGTCAGTGTGTCGAATCCGTAAAATTTGCCATATTCCGTTTCACTGTCTTCGCGGACCAGAACCATATTCTCTGTCCGGATACCGTATTCGCCTGTCCGGTACATGGCTGGTTCATCACTGATTACCATGCCGGGTTTCAGTGGGACGGGGTTTGCTTCCATACGGATACTCTGCGGGCCTTCGTGTACATTCAGGCAATGACCGATTCCATGTCCCGTTCCGTGCAGGTAATTAATACCGGCGTCCCACAGTGCTTTTCGGGCCAGGATATCCAACTGAACGCCCTTTGCTCCGGCCGGGAATTTGCATTTGGCAATCCCGATCGTGCCTTTTAGCACACGGGTAAAATCTTTTTTCATCTGTTCGGTCGGTTCACCCAGGGCTATTGTACGGGTGATGTCGGTCGTTCCGTCCAGATACTGGGCACCGGAGTCCATCAGAAGCATACTGTCTGCTTTTATTTCCACATCGGTCTCGGGCGTGGCGGCATAATGCACGATGGCTCCGTGGGCGGCGTATCCGCAGATGGTCTCAAAACTATCCATGATGTATTGCGGCTGTTCTGCACGTAAAGCCGTCAGCATGGCTGCTGCGCTAAGTTCTGTTACTTTTTCTCCTGCTGCTAATTTCTTTTCCAGCCAGATGTAGAAACGGGTCAGGGCAATACCGTCTTTTATCACAGCATTGCGGAATCCTTTTATTTCTGTTTCGTTCTTGATACTTTTCAGGTGGTTGGCGGGAGTGATGCCTTCGATGATCGTGCAACCTTTGGGAAGGGCGTTGTACAATGATATATTTGTTTTTGCCGGGTCGATGAATACGCGGCTGTTTTCCGGAAGCCGGGACAGGTATTTCTGTATCATCGTGTAGTCGGTCAGTATAACCCCCTCTTTTTTCAGGTTTTCAGCAGACTCTGCCGTTATCTTTTTAGGGTCGATAAAAAGCACACTTTCGTCTTCCGAGACAAACGCATAACTGATTACCACCGGATTGTAAGCGACGTCTGTTCCGCGTATATTAAATGTCCAGGCCACTTCGTCGAGAGCAGCGAGGATCAGGCTGTCGGCTCCTTCCTTGCGAAGCATGTTATTTAATTCATCCAGCTTTTCGCGGACGGATTTTCCACTTAACTCGACAGGCATTTCAAACAGCGGATTACCAGGGATGGCAGGCCGGTCTTTCCAGACCAGATCGATCAGATCGCAGGATGTTTCCAGTTTGATCTCTTTCCGGCGCAGGGCCTTTTCAAGTATTGCCGTTTCAGCTACGCTGTATGTCTGTCCGTCGGTTCCGACGGTTTGTCCGCTTTCCAGTTCATGAAGCAGAAACTCCTGGATTGTCGGAGTTTCCGGCAAAGCCATTTTATATAGTTCGATACCTGAACCTTCCAGTTGGATACCGGCCTGCAGGAAATACCGAGAGTCTGTCCATAACCCGGCTTTATCGGCTGTTACGACCACTGTTCCGGCAGAACCGTCAAAACCGGATATCCATTCGCGTGATTTCCAACGGTTGGCAGGGTATTCGCTCAGATGCGGGTCTGAACTGGGGATGATGTAAGCATCTATATTCTTTTCTTTCATTGCCTCTCTAAGCGCGGCAATACGTTCCGGAATGTTTGTTTTCATCGCATTATTGTTTAGTCAACGTTACTATTCGCAAAGTTAAGAAAATATCGGAGAAATAGTTTTCCACGTCTTGTTGAATTTGCCTACATTATATATGTATAGGATAGGAGGTGGATGATCAGGAGCTCTTTTTCCGGACATACACCTTATGTTTCCCCCAACCCGAAAAGGAGATTCCGCTGGTTGGGTCGCGGCGGAGGCGTTGCAGTTCCAATGTCGCGCTCGTCCTTTTCAGTCCGGTGATGTGCATATAGTCGGACACGTGCATGACCGAGTGCTCGTCCAGGTAACGTAAAGCTCGCGCGAGGCGTTCCTTTTCGCTGTAGGGGGAGGGTTTGATGCGGCTTGTCCCGCCACGTTCCAAACGGCATTGGCGATTGGTATTGCGTACCAATTTCTTGTCTGCCCGGAAGCTGACCCCGTTCACTTCAAGACTTTGTGCATTCCGTTGGGGCTCGCCTGCCTCAAACGAATCGACCTCCTTGTCTTTCACCACGCCCAGTTGGGGTTTGAACGTCCCGATCCTGTCAAGTGTAACTGAGTGTCCATTGGCCATGCAGCGTGCCAGTTGTTCCGCCATGGCGGTCATTACCGACACCACGCTAGCCCGACTCAGTCCCGATCCGGGATAGGCGATTTCATCCATGAACTGCTCCGTATCGATGTTTCCTTCGATCTTCATCCGGTAGAACACCCGCTTTTCGCCCTTGCCGTTCAGGTCGCTCATTTCTTGTTTGATATATCTTGCCATAATTGCTGTATATGAATTGTTTCTAATGCCTAAAGGAAATCTTTCCGATCCCCTGTACAAAGATAATTACAGGCTATCATATTTTAAAATTTTCAGCATAGATTATGTAATCTGTGATTGTGATTTTATGATTAGTGATTGCGATTTTGTAATCGATGATATTGATTATAAAATAGTATGGTATATAAAGAGAAATAATATAGGATATGGAGAAGTTTTGTTGTCGGGCTTGCGAGGTATTTGTGTAAGGGCGAGAGATGCCGCCATGTTGCAGAATATAGTTAAGTCCCCAAAATTGTAGGGAAAGAAATAGTATATAAACAGAAAAAGTAATACATTTGTACCGTCTCGCCTACGCCGATGCACAAGGTTGAAGAGGCAGGGAGGGACACACATACATAAAGGCGTTTACTGAACGCTTTGGTTTTGACTGTTTGAGAACTTCGCAAATTCCAACTGTTCGTCAAAAACAAAGCAACGGTGAATGTCCCAGGGATGTATTATATACTGCCTTGCGCAGACTTGTTGCCTGTAATGGGTGATGGGCTGTGAATGGGTAGTTATATATATATTCGCATCGGCGTGGGGCTTTCGACGTTGCTCGTTTCGACGAACAGGGCAATGCGAAGGCCTTCAAACAGTGGAACGGGCAACAGGTACGGTTCCCACGTCTCTTGTGTATATATTTAATCTGTTATAAAAATACTACTATGCTTGGGGGACAGCTGGTTAGAAAACACTTTTTGTGTCATGAATCAAACCAATTATTTAAAGCTATTCTCTTTAATCACATTTTTTGTGTTTGCGGCTATCAGTTGTTGGGCAACAGCCGAGTCTTTGCATTTGCTTCTCCCTAATCTTCCGGAATTTGTTTGCTGGGCAATAACAATCGGATTCTTTTTTATCGCTTCCTGGGGCTCAAAGATGATTGTGGACAGTTTGAACCAAAACATTTATCTTGATAAACGGGGATTGAGACTCGTTTCAGGGATAATCATCTTGATTATATTTTGGTTGATTTGTAGTATGCCGACCAATACGCATACCTTTTTTTATCGGAACATTATTGATGACAAAGTAAATACGGATTTATCTGTCACACGCGGCTATCTGGGACAAATCAAAAATAACACAAATAATAAAGACCAAGCAACTCTGAAAATAAATGAATTGCGAAATGAAGTAAGTATTCTTCTCGGAGAGTTAGAGGCGGAAATAAAAAATGAAGCCAATCCGGGCTTTGGAACTAAATCGAATGACATATTAAGGAAACTTGCGGCTAAGTTGGGAGTCGATAAAATAGAACCGCTGACCTATAAAGGCGTTTCGGTACAAGAGCGGACAAAGTTATGTGATGCCTATCGGAAAAAAATCTTGATATTGACCGATACGAAGGCTGATAATTTGATGTCGCATATATTGGTTCCTAATCCGGATAATCTGAAAGAAGTGAGGGTGCATGATGAAAATTTGGCTTTAGTCAAGAAATACATAGATGAAGGTACGATAGATTTGAATGAAGCAAACGACATCAAAGATGTTTGCGATAAGTTAAATACCGGTTATAATACCATAAGGAAGAACCGTAATTTCGTGAATTTTGCTTCGGAAGCCGATGAAGCGAAATATACGGTTGACAATCCGGTGACAGAAGTAAAGCGTACTATCAGTGTATTTGATGTATGGACGGATTTCCTGAAAGGGGAATACAAAGGTTATGGCTTCACCTTTTGGATCATTATTTCCATTTTGGTGGATGTTGCAGCCTTTATATTTTTTGATATCGCTTTTAAGGAAAGAGAATATTAATAAATAAAATAATGTAGAAATATGGCTGAGATTAATTTAGGCTCGGATTCAAAAGCAGATAACAGGACGGTAGGTCCTGAAATGCCTTCTTCCAGTCAGAAACCGCAAAATCTTATAGGTAACAGTGAGCAGAAAAGCGACATTTATAGTACAGAAGAGTTGAACGATCCGGCAAAAATAAAAGTGACAATAGCGGATGCATCCACTCCCTTAATCGTATTGTTTGGACCTCCTTCTTGCGGTAAGACAATGACGCTTATTCGTTTGACAAGGTATTTGCGTAGTATCAATGGTTATGCGATAGAACCTATCACTTCTTTTCGCCCTGCACATGATAAAAATTACGAAGAGATGTGCTCCGGTTTTAACGCGATGATTAACAGCAATGAAGCTGCTGCCAGTACAAACAAAATCAATTTCATGCTGATAAAAATTTACTATAAGGGAAAGGCCGTTTGTCAAATCCTGGAAGCACCGGGAGAGCATTATTTTGACCCGAAAGAGCCGAAAGAACCTAACAAGGAGTTTCTCCCTTATATAAATGCCGTTATCAGTAGCAGAAACCGCAAGATATGGACAATCATCGTGGAGCCGGATACAACAAATCCCAATATGGATTCACAAAGGGATAATTATGTGAGCAAGCGTACTAACAATTTGAAAACTCACATCACCCTGCGCGACAAGATACTATTTGTATTCAATAAGATTGACGAAACTCCATTTGTTTTGTCGCCAGGAAAAGCCCATCTTAGGGAAGCCATGAAAGAAACGAACGACCTCTATCCAAACATATTCGTTCCGTTCTTGAACATGAATCCTATTACCCGGTTTTGGAAACCATACAATTTTGATTTCATTCCTTTCCAAACAGGCAACTATTCAGAGGCGGCAGACGGTACTTTGATGTACCAAGAAGGGCATGATGCCTATCCGGCTAATTTGTGGAATACAATCATTAAACTTGTAAGAGGATAAAAGTCATGGATGTAGAAGTTTTTATTTATGGAACCCCGACAGGGAATTGCTTTTACGGGCAAGCGGATGAGAAAATCTATTTTGATACCTTCTATAATGGTGATAAAGAAAACTATTTGTCCATTAAAATAAGGAAAGCCGGAGACAATAAAGTATATTGCTATTACAATTACCTGGTCTACCAAAATGTAATTGGTAAAAACGGACGTCCCGGCTCTTTCTTCGGGATTACGTTGCGGTTGGACGCTTATTGTTTGAACATAAAAAACATTTACGGAATACTGGATATCACATTCAATTCTTATGTCAGAGGAGAATTGTTTGACGACGTTGGTGGCAATCTCCGGTATATAGTCGATGATTTTAATGATACGCTGAAATTGGAATCCATTAAAGATTTGATAATAAGACTTTTTAGTTGGACGTTTAAGGGTAAAGAAAATGTATGTTTCGCACCGATAGATCGTACATTTATGCTTGAAGGAGGTAAGTTATATGCAATCAATCTATATGATTATTCGGACGAAGATGTTTTCCGGTTTGTAAAAGAAACCGGACAGATACGCATTTCCCCTTACTATCTTACCCAAGAGATAGGCAGGCAAAAACAACAACACGATAAACATTTGGAAGAAATCCGACAACAACATGAGTTTGATAGAAAAACAGACTTGGAAGAAAAAAACAAACTCAGCAGTTCTTTATCCGAATCAAAAAATAAGATAATAAACCTCCAAGCGGAAGTTGAACAGAAAAAGAAGGACATTGAACAACTTAACGGGAAAATAAAGAACATTGAACGGGCGAAAGAAATTGAACGTCTCATCGAACAGATCAGGATTCCGATTGAAAAAATTTCGGATTATATAGGGCATACGGCTCCGGTCGTGGCGAATGAGATTGTAAGGCAAGGACGCAAGTGGTATTCCCGACTTTTTGAAATAATTCGTAAAGGTATTCCGTTTGTCAATATGGTGTTACTTGCTTTGATCATATATTGTGCTTTTCCAGTATTGAAAGGTGTGGGTAATGATCCAAATGCTAATTCATCAAAAATAGAAGAATTGAAAGAGAAAATAAAAGAACTTCAAAGGAATAATGATTTTCTTGAAGAGCGACTGAAAACAGTACATTTTCCTGTAGATGGAATAAAAAATATTGACATAGAAAATTATAGTGGAAGTGGGGCTTTAACGAAAAAGAAAACATATAAAGCGAAACTTATTTGGAAAGGAGATATTTTTCAATATGAAGTTGAAGGAGCAAATCTAGAAGTTGGAAAAGATAACACATTCTCTTTGACACCTAATGCTGATAAAGTTCATATCCGCATTTTGGTTGATGGAAAGATTGTTGCAGAAAGAAGTATCCCTAACTAATAATATACTATTTGTCATGAAATTCATTTTGTGTTTGATAATAGTTATTATTTTTACCTCTTGTAGTGGCAAAGAGAAAAGAAGGCCTGTCTATTACTCTGATCCCTCTCCGCAGGAGGAAAACGGCCTTTTTGCAGCTAGTGACGAAGTCGTCATTATTCCATTTAGGGAAGAAGGCGGAGTGAAATATGTACCTGTAAAAATAAACGGCCTTTCTTGTGACATGATCTTCGACACAGGATGTTCACTCACCTTGATCTCTTTGGGTGAAGCAGCCACTCTTTATCAAAATGGGGAACTGCTTGAAGAAGACTTTATGGGGACAAGCCGTTCACAGATTGCCGATGGCTCTGTGGTGGAAAATATGGTCGTGAATCTTCGTGAAATTATATTGGACGACAAAATCATCTGTCGGGATGTGACTGCCACGGTTTCCAATAATATCCATGCCCCGCTTCTTTTAGGCAATGAGGTGCTCAACCGACTTGCCACGATAACGATAGACAACGAACACAATCATCTTATCTTCAAATTAAAACAACCATGAACAGTGATATTTATATTTTTGGGAAACTTGGATCTTATTACTCACAATATCCGGACGATTTCATAAATGAAATCTTTATGAAGATGAGCGAATGGGAGACTTCTGCCGATACTTATATTTCTGTCCATCGGAAAGGCGAACTGATGTATTACGGCTATGTCCGCAAGTTGGGATCCGATCGTTATATTGGATTTTGTTCTGTGCTTAATGGCGTGATGGTGACAGAGTTTAATGCGCTATTTGCGGTTTTCGATATTATGCTCGATCATCTTGCTGTATGTGGGGAAATTTTAAAATATAGTGATTACGGAGGAATCGTT
>ENA-UOJT01002173-UOJT01002173.1-human-gut-metagenome-genome-assembly--contig:-C15-NODE-2173-length-11813-cov-5.475336_pt1 | contig 11813 bp, 9 predicted proteins | sample MGYA00242357_ERZ723904 | MGnify/ENA metagenome assembly ERZ723904 | reverse complement strand
ATTACATGCCATAAATACGGCATAATCGCTCAGCCATTTTTTGTTTTCCAGACAGAAATCATCGAACTCTTCCAGCAGGAATTTGTTCGGTGTGTGATGGAAGGTCTGGAAAGCCTTTTTAAACAGACCGTTCTTGTAGTTCAGTACAGCACCGTAATCGACTTTCGCTGCATCAAACTCCGGGATCGGATAGAGATCGTCCTTTGTGATCAGTTCCAGATCAACCAGGTCATCCGGGCTGATCAGCAGAGACTGTCCGGCAAAGGCAGAAAAGCTCTGATAAGGAGAATCGCCGAAACCGGTCGGTCCAAGCGGCAGAACCTGCCATAAACTCTGACCGGAAGCTTTCAGAAAGTCGATAAAGTCATAAGCCCCCTGGCCGAGATCTCCGATACCATATGGGGAAGGGAAGGAAGTCGGGTGAACAAGTACACCCGAAAGTCTTGTGTGCAGTGTATTCATTGGTATGCCCTCTCTTTAAGATATAATAGTTTTTTATAAAAAGATGCCATGCAGCTTTCGCAATCCTGCAAACATTCGGAATCCACGGATTTACTGCGTAAATCGTTACTTCCTCATGTTTTTACGGTCTGCCAATACAGCCACTTGTATGTTGGCAGAATACTGGATACATACGGATTGCTCCGCTGCCATGCAGCTTTCGCAATCCTGCAAACATTCGGAATCCACGGATTTACTGCGTAAATCGTTACTTCCTCATGTTTTTACGGTTTCCAAATTCAGTCATCTTATCCTGCGAGCAGGAACGATGCCTGTGCTTGGAAACCTATGTATCCAGTATACCGTATGGTATAGAGAAGTGCAAGGTAGAATTTGTGAAAATGCACAAAGGATTCTTTTCTTTTAGGGGGAGATATGATATACTGGACGGACATCAGAAATATAGAAAATAAAAATTAACAGCGAGTTACGGACCTCTCCTTTTCGGCGGGGATAACGACTGCGCGGAAAGCAGGTAAGGTCTATGTACTTAATGATTGATAATTATGATTCTTTTGTGTACAATCTCAGAGCCTATTTTGAGGAGGCTGGACATGAGATTCTTGTTGTGGAAAATGACGGCATTACGACCGGTCAGATCCGTCAGATGAAACCGGAGGGAATCATCATCTCCCCGGGACCGAAAACGCCGAAAGATGCGGGCATTTCAGCAGAGGTGATCCGAAAGTTTGCAGGTGAGATCCCGATCCTTGGCGTCTGTCTCGGTCATCAGACGATCGGCTACGTGGCAGGTGCGACTGTGAAAAAGGGGACACGCCCGATGCACGGCAAATTAAGCCCTCTGACACACTCAGGGGAGGGGCTTTTTCGGGGACTGCCGCAGGATTTCCTGGTGACAAGATATCATTCGCTGGTGATCGATGAGGCGACGCTGCCGCAGGAGTACCAGGTGGATGCAAGGACAGAAGATCAGGCTGTGATGGCGATTTCTCACCGCACGTATCCGATCTACGGCGTGCAGTTTCATCCGGAGGCGGTGCTGACACAGTACGGTCACGAACTTCTGGAGAATTTCCACTGCATCTGTCAGCTGTGGCAGCAGGAAAGAACGGAGGTGTGTTATGCATAAGATCCGGGAAATCAGAGAATATCCGCCAATTCATGTTTTATTTTCCAGATGGAAAGAGGAAAAGGACATCGTTTTTTTGGATTCTTCTCTGGAAAACAGGCTGGGACGCTACTCCATCATCGGGCGTCTGCCATACCAGAAGCTGGTACAGGACGGAGATAGCTTTTGTGTGAATGACGAAAAGCAGAAAATGACTTTTGAGAATTATCTTCGCACTTATTTGAAGGAACATCCGGACAGCAATGAAAGTGGTCTGCCGATCGTTTCCGGTGCGATGGGCTATATTTCATATGATTACGGAAGAGAGAAAGAAAACGTAGCGGCCAGACATCCAAAAGAGGTGGATATGCCAGATGTGATCCTCTGTTTTTATGATAATTTTATCATTGAGGATCATCAGGAAAAACGTTTTTATCTTGTGGCAAACGGTCAGACCAAAGAGGTGGATACGCTGCTTGACGATGTGGAAAACACAGTCGCAGAAACGTATACTCTGTGGAAAAACGGTCAGATTCCGGGAACAAAGGATGATCACAGTGAGATCAGAGTCACGCCAAATTTCACAAAAGAAGACTATAAGCAGGCGGTGCAGGATATGATCGACTATATCGTCGAGGGTGATATCTATATTGCAAATATGACGCAGCATCTTACTGTGGAAAGTACTCGTACACCTTACGATGTTTTCTGCTCACTTCGCAGAGACAATCCTTCTCCGTTTGGCGGCTATTTAAATTATGGGGATCTGCAGATCGTCAGTGCGTCTCCGGAGCGTTTTTTGCAGATGCGTGACGGTGTTGTGGCGACCAGACCGATCAAAGGTACCAGAAAACGCGGAGCCACCAGAGAAGAAGATGCGGCGATGAGAAAAGAACTGGAAGAGTCCGATAAGGATAAGAGCGAACTTCTTATGATCGTTGATCTGGAGCGAAATGATCTGAACCGTGTCTGTATGCCGGGCAGCGTCAAAGTGACGGAAATGTACAGCATCGAGACGTATGCGACGGTCTTTCATCTGGTATCGGAAGTTCAGGGAAGACTTGCGGAAGATAAAAATGTTGTGGATCTTCTGGAAGCAGCCTTTCCGGGCGGATCCATCACCGGGGCACCGAAACTGCGTGCGATGGAGATCATTGAAGAACTGGAGCACAGCCGACGCAATCTTTATACCGGCTCGATCGGTTATCTGACGCTCGACGGTGACTGCGATTTCAATATTGTGATCCGCACAGCAGTACATAAAAACGGAAAGTACTATCTCGGAGTCGGAGGCGGCATCACCTGCGAATCGGAGACAGAGTTTGAATACGAAGAGACGCTTCAGAAAGCAAAAGCTGTTCTGCAGGCGTTGGAAGGGAGAAAAGAAAGTGATAAAATATCTGTTGTTTGACCTGGACGGAACGATCACGGACTCCGCAGACGGGATCACGAATTCCGTTTCCTATGCACTTGGAAATCTGGGGATTTCCGAAGAAAAGAGCAATCTTTACCGTTTCGTGGGTCCTCCTCTTGTAGATTCTTTTAAAGAATTTTATGGGTTTGATGAAAAAAAAGCAGAGGAAGGCGTGCGTCTTTACCGTGAATATTATGCCGTGAAAGGTATTTTCGAAAATAAAGTTTATCCGGGAATCACGCATTTGCTGAAAAAATGCAGAGAACAGGGCAAAAAAGTGATCCTGGCGACCTCCAAGCCGCAGATTTACGCAAAACAGATACTTAAGCATTTTGAACTGGCAGAGTATTTTGATGATATTCAGGGAAGTTCCATGGATGGAAGCAAAATCCACAAAGAAGATGTAATACAGTCGGCACTTTCAGACAATCAGATCACGGATATGCAGGAAGTGCTGATGATCGGGGATCGCAAACACGATGTCCTCGGCTCCGGCAAATTCGGGATTTCCTGTGTCGGTGTACTCTATGGATACGGCAGCAGGGAAGAACTGGAAACGTGCGGTGCAAAATGGATCGTGGATACGGTCGAAGACCTCGAAGCTTTTCTGGAGCGTATCTGAAAGGGGCAGGAAATGCAGAATAAAACAGAAGAAAAGAAAAGCAGCGGATCAACGGTTCTGGCGGATGACGGGTTTTACTTTGGCATCGGAGCCTTTGAGACGATCGCTGTGGAAGAAGGCATACCGCAGCTTCTTGCCTGGCATCTGGAGCGGCTGCGTGACAGCCTTGCATTTTTCGGAATTGACCAGAGCGTAGAGGAGAAGGAAGTGCTTGCTTATCTGAATGCCTGTCCACAGTCGGAAGAAAAGCAGCACGGAGCACTCAAGATCACAGTGACGGCACAGAATAAGTTGTTTGGACTGAGAAAAAACACTTACTCAGAAGAACAGTATCAGAAAGGATTTCGGCTTGGATTTTCCGAAATCAGACGAAATGAGACTTCACCGCTCACATACCATAAGACGCTTGGGATTGCAGACAACATTATGGAAAAGCGAAATGCAAAAAAAAGCGGGCTGGATGAAAAGATTTTTCTCAATCAGAAAGGGCAGATCAGCGAGGGCTGTACGACAAACATCTTTTTTATTCAGGATGATAAACTGGTCACACCGCCCGTCAGCAGCGGGATGCTGCCGGGAGTGATGCGGAGATATGTTATAAAAGAAGCCGGAAGAAGGGGAGTACTTCTGGAAGAAAAAGAACTGTATCCGGAGGATATCAGTAAGTGTAACGGATGCTTTGTGACAAATTCACTGCTTGGCATGATGCCGGCAGCAAGTTTTGGAGAACAAAAGTTTGACACAGCGAAAGTTTTACACTTTATAGAACAAATTTTGTAGCAAAATAAGAACAGGGATCGTTATATCAGATGAAAGATGACTCCCGTTTCTGTCGGCGGCGGGTAGCAAGCTTGTATCAGTAACGGGAATCCATCTCCCATCTGATATAGCCTCCGGCGGATTGCAGAGGTGCACAGAAGAATATCTCATGCGATGCATGACGTGCACCTCGCAGTAAGAATGCCAGAGGCACTCTTGAATAATAAGAAGCAGCATGGCTGCAAGGGGAGAAAAAATGTTACTACTGATAAGCGGGCTTGGTGACGAAAACACAAAACTGGAGTTTGGGCAGATTTATGAGAAGAATTACCGCACCATGTATTATGTAGCTCTGAAAATTCTGAAAAACAAAGAAGAAGCGGAGGATGCCGTTCACGGTGCATTTGTAAAACTCGCAGAGAAATATGACACTTATCGGCATCTGACATCGCAGGAGATGACAAGCTTGTGTGTGATCATTGTAAAAAACAAATGTTTGGATATGCTGCGTGTATCCAAAAGCGGTCTCCAGTCCGATTTGGAGAAAGTGGATTATGCACTCCATGGCGAGAAGGATCAGCCGCTGGAAAATGTGATACAGGAAGAGGGAGAAAAGGAGCTTTTAGAGGCAATGAAGATTCTGCCGGAGAAGCTTCGTCTGGTGCTGGAGCTTCGCTATTTTCATGAATACAGCAACGGCGAGATTGCAAAGATTCTGGATATCAGCAAAAAGAACGTGGAGATTCGCCTGTATCGTGCCAAAAAGAAAATGAAGGAGGTGTTGCAATATGAAAGAGAGCGACAGGAAATTTGAGAAATTATTAAAAGAAGCAGTTTGCAGCTACCATAAAGAGGAGATGGATGCTCTGCCTTCAGAAGAAGAGTTACAGGATATTCAGCTGTCCGATGATTTTTACCGGAAAATGGACGGGCTGGTTAAAAAACAGAAACGCCGGTGGCAATATCGCTTTGTACGCTATGGGGCAGTTGCGGCAAGCTTTCTGCTGTTTACCTTCGGTACGGTCGGAGCGGCTGCTTATGCACTTATGGGAGCGGAGAATTTCAAAGCATTCTTTAAAAAACATGCAAAAGAATACCATGTCGCAGACAGTGCGGTGATGGATCTGGAACAGCTGACAGACATGGCTGTGACAACCGCAGGTACAGTCTACGAGGACGATAATATCCGTCTGGATCTGAAAGGGCTGATCAAGAGCGGCAACCGTTTTTCCATGATCGTGGAGGGGACGTTAAAGCAGCAGGATCTGATGGCAAGTGGCACTTATTATTATCAGGAGGACGACAAGAGTCTTGCCTCAAACCAGTTTGTTTATGTGACAAATTATTCGGCAGAAGCCGGGTTTGACAGCGATCAGTATGAATTTACCTTCGAGGATTTCGGTTACTATCAGGAGGATGGGACAGAAGACGAGGCAGAAAGTACCGATGATGAAGTATCTGCTTATTCCGCTTCGGAAGATTCCGGGATATTGGAGAATCCGGTTTCCATCTGTTCCGGAACCTGGAAGTTTACTGTGGATATGGATCAGGCAAAGGATATTTCCTATAAGAAGGTCTGTGATCAGACCGTCTCTGATGGAGAAGATGACGTCAAGATTAATCGCATAGTGCTCTCTCCGATGGGATGTTCGATTTATATGACACTGCCGCAGTCGCAGAAAGATTCCGGCAAGTATTTTGACAACGTCCATATCCGCCTGAAAAACGGCAGTCTGTTATCCGAAGAATACTATGAAATGGGGATTGCGGACTGTGAACTTTCCGGTGATGACGAAGCAGCAGATGCTGTGAAAGTTTCCAGAGAACTCAATTTTGACTTTCGCGTGCCGATCGACATCAGTCAGGTAAAGGCGATCGAGATTTTCGGTGAATCCATCGAAGTTGAGGCATGCAAATAATATTCCGGGCAGATCAAAGCGGAAATATTTCGTTCAGGCATAAATAAAAAAGACAGACCGTATACTGTTCCAAGGAAGCGAAAAGGGCAAAAAATGATCAGAACAGCAAAAAAGGTCATCGTATTGTTATGCTGGATACTTCTTTTTGCCGGGATGAGCGGATGCCTCTCGGGTGGAGCACAGGAAGAGCGGATTTCCGTTGCATTTCAGGTGGTTGCTTTTGACAAAGCACCGCAGAAGTTACAGGAGATCATCGAAGAGCATAAAAAAGAAGAGATCAAAATGACCTGGGAGGGCGATGAAGGCAGATACATCATCCGGGGATACGGCGAGCAGCCGACCGGCGGATACAGCATCCGTGCCGATGCCGTGGAGCTTATGGGCGACGGGCTGCATGTGACGACCACACTGATCCCGCCACAGAAAGAGCAGGCGGCAGCGGAGGCATCGTATCCATGCATCATCCTGTTGATCGAGAACATGGATCAGGAGGTCACGTTTGAACCATAAAGCGTAATAAGGGGAACTCCTTTCGCATACATTGATTTGAGATGATGCGAGAGGAGTTTTTTATGGAAATCGTCAAAAAGAAAATTCGGATGAGCCGTCAGAGAAGTCAGGCAATGAATCAGATCACGCTGGAAGAAGATCTGAATGTCCCGGACAGTAAAGCAGATGTCACAGGAATCATCCAGCACCGTGCAAAAGTCCGGGTAGAAGAGAGCAAGATCATGGAAAATCAGATTCTGGTAAGCGGAAATCTGGAAGTGTGGATGCTCTGCCTGGCGGAAGGAGAACAGCATCCCGTTTACCGTCTTCAGGCAAAACTGCCGTTTTCGGAAAAGCTGAACCTGGAAGGGGCAAAGCCGGGAGATAATGTCAGTCTGAAATGGAAAACCGAGGATATTCGGATCAGTCTGATCAATTCCAGAAAGATCAGTATCCAGGCACTCGTGACGTTTGAAGCATCCGTTGAGGAGCTTTATGATACGCAGGCGGCCGTGGAAGTGAAAGAGATGCCGGATGTCAGTGTGCGTACAAAGAAGATTGAGCCGCTCTCCATGGCAGTACAGAAAAAAGACATTTTCCGGATCAAAGAAGAGATCAGCTTATCTTCCAACAAACCGAACATCGGTGAGATTTTATGGGACAGCGTGCAGCTTCGGTCGTGGGATGTAAGACCGGGAGACGGCGTGCTGGATATCCGGGGAGAACTGTTTGTGTTCGTACTTTATGCTGCGGATGATGAAAATGGAAGCAGACAGTGGATCGAATCCGCCCTTCCGTTTCAGGGACAGATTGATTGTACCGGCTGTCGGCCGGAGATGGTGCCGGATATCGAGGTGACGCTTGCAGAACGGACGCTGGAAGTGCGGCCGGATTATGATGGAGAGGAAAGAATCCTGCAGCTCGATGCCGTTCTGGAGCTTGACATCCGCATTTATGAAGAAGATACTGTGCAGATTTTAGAAGATGTCTATGCACCGTCAAAAGAGCTGACGCCGGTCTTCGGGGAAGAATCTTATGAAAGCCTACTGATCCGAAATTATGCAAAGAGCAGAATTTCAGATCGAATCCGTATTTCAGAGAACAGTCCACGTCTGCTGCAGATCTGCCATTGCCGCGGAGAGGTCAAAGTGGATGAAATCGCAAAGACTGAACAGGGCATCAAAATGGAGGGAGCCATCGAGATTTCTGTTCTGTATATCACAGCGGACGACGAGCATCCCTTTGCACTCGTGACCGGTATGATCCCGTTTTCACATCTGATGGAAGCAGAAGGCATCACCAGTGAATGCCGTTTCCATCTGCATCCGCAGATCGAGCAGCTTTCCGCATCCATGTCAGGGGAAGAAGTGGAGATCAAAGGAACCCTGAGCCTGAATCTGTTTGCTGTTCGGATCATGCACCAGAACTGTATTCTGGATATCGAAGAGAAAGAGCTGGATCTGAAAAAACTGCAGGAACGCCCTGGGATCGTCTGCTATGTGGTACAGCCGGAGGATACCCTGTGGGACATTGCGAAAAAGTATTACACCACATCCGAACATATCAGAAACATGAACCATCTGACAGAAGAAATCCGGGCAGGACAGAAACTACTGATCGTGAAATCAGCGGTCCTTCATACGGCCTCCTGAGAAAAGAACAGCAAAACATCCTATTGACGATTTTGTATTTTTAGTGATACAATATAGAGGAAATTGTATACAAAATGCAAAAAATGATGCTAAGAATCAAATTCAGATACGCATTTTATGGAAAAACAGAACATTCCTTTGAATCTGGCATCATGAAAATAAAAGTAATTCAGAGAGATACAGAGGTGCAAATGAAAGAAATCAAACTGAAAGCAATGGCAAAAATCAATCTTGGACTGGATGTCACAAGAAAAAGGGAAGATGGCTACCATGAAGTCCGCATGATCATGCAGAGCATTAACATGTATGACCAGATCAGGCTCAGTCCTTTGGAAGAACCGCAGATTCGTGTGAAGACCAATGTCAGTTTTCTGCCGGTCAATGAAGACAATCTGGTTTACAAAGCAGCGAAGCTTCTGATGGATGAATTTCAGGTCACTTCCGGTGTGGAGATCGACCTTCGAAAATTCATTCCGACTGCAGCCGGAATGGGTGGCGGAAGTTCGGATGCGGCAGCGGTTCTGGTCGGTGTGAACCGTATGTTTCAGCTTGGGCTGACCAAACGGGAGCTGATGGAGCGTTCTGTGGCGATCGGTGCGGATGTACCGTTCTGTGTGCTGCGTGGAACGGCACTTGCGGAAGGAATCGGTGAGATTTTAACCCCGCTTCCGTCTCTGCCGAAATGTTTTGTTCTGATCGCAAAACCGCCGATCAACGTGTCCACAAAGTTTGTTTACACCAACCTGAGAGCCAACGAGCTTACCTGTCATCCGGATATCGACGGACAGATCCGGGCTTTGCAGGATGGAGACCTGGAAGCAGTCTGTAAAAAAATGGGAAATGTGCTGGAAACGGTTACCATACCGGCTTATCCGATCATCCAGACAATCAAAGATAAAATGATGCAGTGCGGTGCGGTAAACGCCATGATGAGCGGCAGCGGTCCGACAGTATTCGGCATTTTTAACGAGCGTGAGCAGGCAGAAAGGGCGGCCGAACTTCTGCGTGAAGAAGACAAGATCCGACAGATGTTCGTAACCACAGCTATGTAAAGATGGCTGGATTGTGGGCACAGGAAACCATTCGTAGGGTATCCAGATAAAAGATATGGAAAAATCAGAAAGATACGGAGGAAAATAAATGACAGGTGATTTTCAACTGGAGATGAATGAATACCTTCCACTTCGGGATGTTGTGTTCCAGACTTTGCGGCAGGCGATTTTAAAAGGAGAACTAAAACCGGGCGAGCGACTGATGGAGATCCAGCTGGCACAGAAACTGGGCGTGAGCCGCACTCCGGTGCGAGAGGCAATCCGCAAGCTGGAGCTGGAAGGTCTGGTGCTGATGATTCCGCGAAAAGGTGCGGAAGTTGCAGAGATCACGATCAAAGATCTGGAAGATGTACTGGAAGTGCGTGCCGCACTGGAAGAACTGGCAGTCTGCGATGCCTGTGAGAATATCACAGAAGAGCAGATACTGGCATTAAAAGAAGCAGCAGATAACTTTCAGGCAGCTCTGGAATCCGATGACCTGGTAAAATGTGCGGAAACCGATATGGCATTCCATGAGATCATTTACAGTGCGACCAACAACAAACGTCTTTTGCAGATCCTGAATAATTTAAGGGAGCAGATGTATCGTTACCGCATGGAATATCTCAAAGAGCCAGGCACACATAAATTGCTTTTAAAAGAGCACGAGGCGATTTACAGTGCACTTAAAAAGCACGACAAGGCAGAGGCGGGCGGTGCGATCCGTATTCATATCGAAAACCAGAGACGTTCGATCATCAGCAGCCTTCGAGATGCGGGAAGAATCACAGAACAGGTATAAAAAAAGAAAACTGGTAAATAATAGGAAAGAGTGAACAGGAAAACACTCTTTCCTATTTTTTTGGAAGGATTGTGAGAGTACGGAGTACGAAACAATCCGTAGGTATCAAATATGATGTCCAGGGTTGAAAGGTCAGAATGTCATTCTTGCCTGCTGTAGGACATCAAAATAGTATATGCATCAATTTGTGTGAAAAAAGAGAAGTCAAACATGAGCCAGGAGGATAGGCGGATGCGAATTTCACTACATCTTTCGGAAAATCAAAATGAGGTGCAAAAGCAGATTGAAAACTGTGCCGACATCCTTTTCCGCCCTTTGCTGATTGGAGAAAAGGAGAAAACAGAAGCCTTTCTGATTTACATCGAGGTGGCGGTCAGCAATCTGATGCTGGAGGATTCGGTCATCGGAAAACTTTTAAACCGACTGCTTTCGATGGATACAAAAGAAATCTACGGCACGCTGGAAAACAACAGCCTCGGGATTTCTGATACAAAAGAGCTTTTTACGCTGGAAGAAGCGATGGCGGCCATGTTTGCCGGGAATGCAGTACTGTTTGTGGATGGTTACGACCGGGCGATCAAGATCGGAAGCAAAGGCTATCCGGGAAGCGGTGTCCAGAAAACGGATTCAGAAAAAGGTCTGCGAGGCTCCAAAGAAGCATTTTCTGAGTCTGTAAAGATGAATACGGCACTGATAAGAAAACGAATACGCAATGCAAAAATGAAAGCGGAAGAGAAACAGGTGGGGCGTTACTCTGCCACTACAACGGCACTTTTGTATCTGGACGGTGTCGTTTATCTGCCGATCTGTGAAGAGATGAGAAAGCGGCTGGATGCATTTGAGGTGGATGGCATCGAGGATGGCGGAATGATCGAATATCTGACAAGGAAAAAGAAAGAAGGGCGATTTCCGGTTTATCAGACAACGGAACGCCCGGACAGGGCAGCTCAGGCAATTCTGGAAGGACGCGTGGTACTGCTGACGGACAATTCGCCGGAAGCCCTGATCTTTCCGGCAACGTTAAACAGCCTGTTTCAGACGGCGGACGATTACTACCGTAATGAACGGATCGTCACTTTTCTGCGGCTGATCCGTTACGTGGCGGCTTTTCTGGCACTTGCTCTTCCGGGGCTTTATGTGGCGGCGGCAACGTTTCACCCGCAGCTTCTGCCGGGCAATTTGATCCGCTCCATGGCGGAGGCAAGAAGCGGCGTGCCGTTTCCGACGGCAGCGGAAGTCCTTCTGATGGAACTGTCCTTTGAACTTCTGCGGGAAGCCGGGCTTCGCATGCCGGGACCGGCGGGCAATACGATCGGCATCGTAGGCGGCCTGATCGTCGGACAGGCGGCGGTCAGTGCCAATCTGGTCAGTCCGATCACGGTGACGGTGGCGGCTCTGACGGCTCTTGGCTCCTTTTCCATACCAAACGAAGAGCTCTCCGAAGTATTCCGGCTCTGGAAATATGGAATCCTGCTTTTGGGCAGCTGCTTTGGGATTCTGGGCGTGATGCTTGGCTGTTTTCTTCTGCTGATGCTGATGGCAGAGCAGGAAAGTT
>ENA-UOJT01002142-UOJT01002142.1-human-gut-metagenome-genome-assembly--contig:-C15-NODE-2142-length-11897-cov-11.615521_pt1 | contig 11897 bp, 8 predicted proteins | sample MGYA00242357_ERZ723904 | MGnify/ENA metagenome assembly ERZ723904 | reverse complement strand
AGTCCCCACAATAATCCCCCACCCTCACCTTCCCCGCCAACACCAGTACCTCTTCGCAAGTAATCCCCCCTTTACTAATATTCCCGGCAAGCGTGCCGATCTTGCCGCAAATTTGGAAACAGATAAGAACAGACATTGATAAATGATTTATTGAAGTTTGCGCAGTACGCTCTACTACTTCCGTTAAATGGAGCATCCGAATAAACAAGACGGGAAACCGGAGGGGGCAACGGAGACAGGTCATCACTGTTTTTTCAATGATGAAATCAACATATGATTGCCGATCATGGACGATAACTTCTTCAATAAACTTCTGGTGTTTTTTAGGCAAGGTTGACCATACGGTAAATGCAATTTTATAAATCTTTTCACGTAAATGGTTACGACCTTCCTTCGACATTTTATCAAGACTACGGTTAAACTCGTTCACTTCCGGCACTTTTCCATTTGGGAATAATGCTTCTAATTTGTTCTGTTTCTTCATGATGTATCTAATAGGCGTTAATAAATTTTGGATAGGTTCAAATCTCTAAGCAAAAACTTACCAGGTTTAAACTTCACACTCCTACGGGCCGGTATCTTACAGGAAATGCCGGTACGAGGGTTGCGGCCTGTACGTTCAGCCTGTTCCCAGGCTTTGAAAGTACCGAAACCCTGAAGTACTATTTCATCCTCTTTAACCCTCTCTGTCAGTATTGCTTGAAAAGTATTGATAAACTTACGGGACTGTTTCTGCGAAATACCCATTTTCTCTGCTAATTCGTTTACTAAATCTGCTTTGTTCATAATATGTTTTCTTTACGTGTTTAACTATATTCTTTCATCAATAGTTATCCCGGACACAACGAATATAACCACCACCGGTGGGAGCTGCACTGCTAGAAACTCTGACTGTAATCATATTCACTACATAACGGTTTTTACTGTAAAAATCGCTACTCCAGAACCATTTATTATTATAACCGCCATCATTGAGCATCACAAAGCCTGCCCCAACATATTCCTCTAACGATGCTAGATTGTTATATATGATTACCAACTCATCCTTCGTTGGTAAACGCCAATCGTTGTGTTTCTCCTCATTAAGGTCTTCACAAAATGAAGCAACATCGGCAAATGCTATGGTACCAGGGTCTGACTTCTGAATCTGAAGATTATCTATACAAACCGGAATATTCTTCATCGCCTGCGTAACTGTGACGGTAGCTGTACGTAATGGATCCGAATCAGTAACTGTTACTATAAATGTTCCTGTTCGTTCAGCAGCATTATTTTCCTTAGCAGAAAATTCCAACCGGGCATTACCGCTACCATTGGTTGGGTTTACGGTTATACCATTATCGGTTGCAGGAGATATAGTCCACGCTAAGCCATCGGTTGCAGTAACCGAACCGGTTGTAGTCCCACCAGAAGCAGCTATTATCCCTGTTCCACCAGTAACATCCAAAATAGAACCAACCTGCTTTATTGTTACCTCTTTTGACATAATTCCAGCCTTAACCATAACGGTGGCTGTTCTTTCCGAACCATTGAGATTCACCTCGCTTGTTTTATACCCCAGATTCTGGTCGTTTCCATTCGTTGTTTCCGGAATGGCACCGGTCAGGGTCAGCCAATCAGGCTTGGTAACAGAAAAAGATAATCCCGAAGTTCCTTTAAAAGAGAGTGTTCCGGCAGCGTCCTTTGTTGCAGCCAACGTTGTGGGACTGGCAGATACTGTCAGTGCAGAGGCTTTCTGATTCACCTTTATTGTTCCGGTTGGTCCGCCGATTTCATCCCCGGCACGAACAACTATCTCGCCGCTTCGCGCAGAAGAAGAGGGATTGACAGCGATATTAAAAGTCACATTCTGTGCTTTTCCCGTTGTTTGAGAACCTGAGGTCGCACCAACCAATGTAATCCAGTCACCTTCCGTTACCTTTGCCACCCAGTCCAAGCCGGATGTAGCGACAAACGACGATGTTTGATTATTAGCTGCTTCCGGATTTACTTCCATGCTCGAACCTTCTACCTTGGAACCTGCTTGCTGTACCACTATTTCCTCTTTCAAGCCTGTATAACCTATCTCTGCTATCGATGCACCGGCACTCACTGTTATCTTTCCACTCCGTTCCGAAGCCAAGGGGTTACTGGCTGTCGCTTTTATTTTCAAAGCCTGCTCAGTCCCCGTGGCTTCACCTCCTGAAAAAGCAGGATTATCGTCTGCCCAACTCCACCAATTCTCCCCGCTTAAGGCAGCAAGCCATGGTAAACCTTTTGTAGTAGTAAAGGAAGAAGCCCCTTCCGAACCCTCTGCCGCGCCTAAAGAGATAACATCACTCCCTTTAGACAAGGCGGATCCTTCCTGCGTAATGGTTATCTCCTGATTCTCTCCGTTCACATTTACAGAAAAAGTCACACTCCTGTCTTCGGCTTTCGGATTGGCAGACACCGACTGGAAAGTAACCATAGCAGGCCCCTGATGGCTTACTGTTACCCCAGTTCCGGCAGCCACACCTCCTATCATTGCCGACAACCATTCTTCCAAATCGAAAGACCACGCCTGCCCCGGACGGGCGGTGATCTGTACCTCTTTTATCCCCCCCTTCTCTGCCGGCATCTTTCCCGGATCGACCTCTATTGGCGGTATCTCATTTACCGTAATACGTTCATCGGAAATATCTATACCGACCAACGTCACCTTCATTACATAAAGGTAGTTACGCTCGATATTGTAATTATTCATTCCATCACCCGGATAAAAACGGAATACAACATTGTTATATGTCACTCCCCCCTGCACAGCCGTACCCGTCAATTCGATATAAGTAGCATTTGTCACCCCCATACCGATCTTCTTCTTTTCTGAGTCGATTGCGTTCCCATCACTAACAATACCCGCCATATTCTCCGGTAGATACCAATACATGGTAGCACCGTCTCTATCCGCTATTCCAGTATAATCTGTATATGTCATACCTACCAACTGGTTTTCAGGCACATCAACCTGCATTTTCTGCGGAACCGAGTTCAATGTCACAGTATTAGGAGTAAAAGTAAACCCCTCTCCGGCGATCGAATAAGTAAACGATATCTTAGCCACCATACGGGATAAATTCACCCTGATATCCTTTACCCCCCCTTCTTGTACTACTCCGCTCCACATCCCTGTCATTCCACACAGATTACTTTGGGGTAATCCGGTTTCGGTCGAAACATACGTCAACAGCAACTTTTTCAAGGCAGTTTCGGTTGCTATCTCTCCCTGGTCACCCATATTAGCAATGAACCACACATGAGATTCTGAACCTTCTCTATCATGTTTCAATTTAATATTAAGTGTATTGCCTGTTAATGAAGAAATATATTTAGCATACAAAAGCTTACCGCCAACATATTGCCCCACCCAGACACTGGCAATCTTACTTTCCTGTGCCTCTTCCAGCGGAGTAGCTGCACGAGTACCGATCGAATCCGATTCCATAGTGCCATCGGCAGTAAACAGTATGCTGCGAGTTACCGGTATATGGTTTGCCAGGACATTCAGATTAAAACCGACATCCACTTCTTTCAGCGTAGGCAAAAGAATATCATCATCCACGTCTGCCTGTGTACAACCGACTATCCAAAGTAAAACCAAACAGCCAAACAGGCGAATCCAATGTTTGTTCCTTATTTCACTTATTTGTTTCATTATATCCTGTTTTATTCTATTGTCATTTTATATCCACAATTATTGACCACCGCCAACTTCCCCATCAGTCCATACAATTTCTTTCCAGCTTGCCACAACAAACGAAGTTCCTATTCCTTCATTGATATCCGGGTCAGGATAGGGTTCGTCCGGAGCTCCTACATTCGCATCTGTAAAGAAGATTGTCTCCTTCCAATCCAGTACTGTCATGAGTAGGGAGCTTTCGTTGTTCTTCACCTCCAGGGTGAAAACATATCGTTTACCTTCATCGAAAGATATATTTTTATCGATCGTTGCTTTCAACGTCGCCGTTTTATCATCCCTTTGTACTTCGATCTCCACATCAAAAGGTTCCGTATTTTTAGGAAGAAGTATTCCTTTTGTCTTGTTCAAACCCAGATTATCGGTATCAGACTCCACCGGTTCAAATTCTTCCGAAGCAAATACCACTTCTGTTTTATCTCCGGCTTCGCCACCGGTGCATGGAATACCGGTATCTTCACCTACTATAAGAGCTGCACCGGACGAGGATATTTTACTTATGGTCAACCCGGTTGCATACAGTCGGGTGAAAGGGATCACATTCTCTTTGGACGGAGCTACATTAAATACCACTAATGCACATTTACGACTGAAAGTCGCCAAAGTTACCAGACGCGAACTTGCCGATATAGTTACGCCACGGACAAAAGATGTCATTACATCCTCTTTATGAGGAATATCTGTTATCTTATACGTTCCATCAACACTTTTTGCCAGTTTCCTTGCCGGAGAAACAGCATAAAAATCATACACTCCTCCCCTGACAACCATGCCTTCGGCTTTGCCATCGACCGGTTTTCCCGTATCGTCTACCGAGCAAAGTGCCAACGAACCGTCGGCCATGACCTTATAGGTAGCTTCAACGGTGGGAGTCGTCGTAGAAAACGGAACGGGAGAAGCCTCTACCCCTATGCTACTCCTGTAATAAGCAACAATCCGTATAGTTGAACCTTCCGGCAACGGAGTCGGAGCCGGAACTTCTGTGTCTTCTGCACGCGTCAGCACAGCGGGTATCCCCAGGTCGGGTTTAACGAATCCGACCTCTACCAACCGGGCTTCCTCCGGTACAATATCTTCTACCATACCGCAGGCACATCCTGTAAGCAGTCCGGCCAACAAGAGTTCTGGCAAAAATAATCGTGTCAACATCCGTTTCATTTTCTCATTTATTATTCGACAGGAATATCCACTGAACCGCCATCGTTCCAACCGGCCACTTTCACATCTGCTATCTCGATCCCTTGCGGCGACATACGGATATTATAGATGTAGTTGTATCCTTTTTCCCAACTGGCGGTAAATGTTCCGGGAACGTCACTGTCGGCTCCCGGAACCATATAAAACGTACGACCGTCATCGAGTGTCAGCTCCAGGGAGATACCTACATCGCTGACAGGAATAACCAGACCAAAAGCCTGTACCGGAACTTCCGACGTTTCTTCTGTTCCGGTTCCTACCACACGCTTATCACCTCCGGCCGTAAATTGCAACTGATCGACAGGCATTATTGCTCCCGTTGTTTCACCCGTTGCCAGATTCAATTGGGCAACAACAGACTTTTTGAATCCTCCTTTACTTTTCAATACGATTTTAGCCACCCGGCAACCGGCAAAAGAAGAACCTGCATTAACTTCCAGTACACGGAAACTCACTTTTGCCAATGCATGATTCATCGTCAAAGAAACCTCCGGATGCCAGCGGTCTACCTGATCCGCAGCCGTGCAATAGAGGTAATCCTCCTGGTCGGTTTCCCATTGCACATCCGTTGCTGCATTTACCGTTGCGCTACCGTCAGAAAAGTAGAACTTCTGCTCGTCCAACACCTTTATACCATTCATTAAAAGAGCTTTCGGAATGCCTGCGAGCGAAACACTCTTTTCTGCCGGAGCATAGCCATAAACTGTCCCTTTCTCCGAATACAAAAGAAGCGTTTCCTCTCCTTCTGCCAGTTCCCAGAGAGGAGGACTCCCTGCCGGATTGTATACGAACAGCTGGCTACCGACAGCATTGTTGTATAAAATCTCCGTACCACTACTATTCTGTTTCGTCACGCAAATGCCTATCCCGGTCAGCGGGTTCGGGTTCCTATTCGTTTCCCCGGGGCCGTTCGTCACGACACTTCTCGACTCTACCTCCATCCACATGCCCAGATTCTTCACTCGAAAAGGAACACCCTCTTCCGGCTCGTCGCCACCAGACCCCGGCAAAACGATCTCTGCCTCTGTACACGCAGCACACAGTAACAAAAACACAGTCACTAATCGGTATAAGAATGGTTTCATGGGATTTGTCTTTTTTATTATTAATGTATTACAATGAAATATCCGGTTGTTCGTCTTCCACCCAGTCTTCCACAGTTACATCCATCACTGTCAACTTATTACGGCCGGCAGAGAACGTATAGATGCAGTTGGAACCCGCCGTCCATTCATGAGCCGGCAGAGTAACCGTATATTCGACAGGCGTATTATCACCCTCCTGGAGGGTTATCACTACATCGATTTCATTATCGCCAAAACCAGCTATCGGATAGACGATTGCACTGACTTTTTTAGATACGGCCTGTCCGGTCGTAGTTTTATCCTCGATAAATGCTTTGTCGCTTTGCTCTCCCTCCTTGATCTGCTTCATCAGGACGTAATTCGTAATTGTACGGCTAAGTGCTCCGGTGGTTGAATTATCGCTTATTGCGCCATCTGCCAACGCCATCTTACCGGTTCCGGTTTTAAAAAGATTGGAGCTGTTTTGATGGTTCTTGATTTCAAACTTCGTAAAATTCACATCATTATCACTCAAATTGCCACCATCGTACACACGGAAAGATACCATCGCCATGGCATGCTTCATGGCCAGGTTGATCAGGTAACCGGGGTTATTCGCATCGGTATTATTCGGGCCACTCTCCGGATCGAAAGGTATCTGCCCTTTGGCACGGCCGTTGTTTACATTCCGGCCACCCTCCGTCCCATCAAAATACAGGTAGTCTTTTTCGGTTGTCAAAGACAGGCTTACCCCCTTGTTTTTGTTAGCTGACCATGAAGTGGCATTCCAGATTTTATTCACATTATTTGCCGAAGCATCCATCTCTCCGCTGGCAATAACTGTGATCGGGATTTTAAGATCGGATTCACTGTTTATACTTAGCAGGCTACTCAGTGCATTTACATCATACGGATAATAAGCATATACCTTACCTATCGTTTCTTTCAGATAATAAGGCTTTTCATTCTTGGGGTCATAGCTAAGACCTTTCTCGGTAATCGAAATCCAGTTCTCACCTTTTGCATCTCCCATATACCATACATGAGGGCCGGTATAGCCGGAACTCGATGCATCGGGAGAATACCAGTCAGTTGCATCCGAGTTAGTTACCACGACACCCAGACCGGGAGCCGTACTATAATCCGTATAGGTAATCGCACTGCCGCTTACCACCGCTTTGGTTGTCGATTTCAGTCCGGCATCCACCTTCAGGTTCGGGTTGATACCCAATGCCACCTGGCCGTTGCCGCCATCCGGCTCCGGATCAATTCCTGTTTCTATTTCCGTACAGCTTACCGCTGTCACAAGGGCTATCAGCATGGCCCACTTTGTCGTGATCGTTTTCATTTTCATTCGTTTTAAAAGTTTTATTTCCTGTTATTCATTCATATTTTATCATATCGGCATCTCCCCTTGTTCATCCTCCATCCACGCTTCCACACTGACATGCGTGGTTTGTATGTTGCTTGCTCCGGTAAAAAAGAGCGAGACGATATGGCTTTTGCCGATTTCAAAACCGCCCTCTATACGGACAAAGACGTCCGAGAGGGTTTCTTTCAGGTTGCCATTGCCGTCTTTCGTTGTCGTGATCCGAAGATGGAGCGGATGAGCCGCCGTCCCGTCCACCGGGGATGCCGGAAGAAGGAGATAGCCTTGTGCCTCGGGAGGCGATCCGTCGGACGCTACCTGCGGGATTAGTAGACCGGCAATATCCTGCACCGGGAGGTTCCTGATATCTTCCGCCACAGATATATCTGCCAGACGGGGCGTTTCCGCTGACAAATCCAGTTCCTGGCGGGTATGTACATCTGCCGCCTCGATTGTTTGTATCGTTCCCCATGCATCGGCTCGGTCACTGTAACAGACCAGGCGGACCTGAGTCAGCAAATGACGGAACGTACAGGTCGTCACCGGAACATAGCCGTTTCCCTCGAGGATTCCCGTTGCCATGATATCCGTCGTTCCGCCTATGCGGAAGGTTACTTTGCCCCCTCCTGCATCGGTTGTCGGCTCACCCTCCGCCGGATAATAACCGTGCAGGCGGATATGACGGCCATCCGCCGGGTACGACTGCGACTCGGCAAATACAATCGGGCGGTTCCCCCTTCCACCCTGACGCACAGCCTTATGCACAGCCCACCCACCGTATGTACCCGTTAAAACCGCCGACTCATCCTGACGGGCAAAGTTCACTTTCAGATCCTGTTCATAGCCCGAGCCGATTACCCCACGCGTCGACGCTCCGATCGAACCTTCCAGGCAAACTACCGTTTCCGGGACCGGAGGCGGTGTAGGATCGCTGTCCGAACAGGCGGTAAGGCCCCAAAGGATGGCGATGGATATGAATGCTGCTACTATGAAGTTGTTCATGACTCTACGGTTATTCTCGGGGGGGTACTATTGTACTGCCATTATTACCCGGCTGCCACTCAGCAATGCCGGATTCTACCGCTATTTTACCGTCCTCCGTAAAGGTGAGCGTGATCAGATGCGAATAGCCAGCTTTCACTCCTTCACCGATATTCGAGACTGTGACGTTCAGGGTTCTCGCATTCCCATCATATGTTCCTTTCACTTCCAGAGAGACAGGCAGACTCTCCGTTCCCATATTGGCCGTCGGGTAAAACAGCAGATAACCGGTTGGCGGAGTTTCGGCATCTAAAGCAGAGATCATAGAAGGACAGTTCTTAACTGTCAGTATCTGGTCTGTTGTACCCGTGGCCGTTAGTTTAGCTCCGCTTGTTTTATCCAGCGATAGCTTCAATCCCGTGGCTACATTTTTTACTTTAATGGAAGCGACCGCCGTCCATTTGCTGATCGCACCGGCTGAACCCACGCACTTGAACTGCAACTGGGTTAGCAGGTGGCTGAAAGTAAAAGTCTCGAACTTATCGACCAGCGAACCGGTCTGCACACTGGTCGCCATGATGTCCTCGTCACCCGTTATGGTGTAAGTGACGCTGGCGGGGTTGGTGGTTCCGCTCAGTTCCTTGCGAGGATAATAACCAATCAGGACAGACTCTCCCTCTTCTGCCAAATAGGTTTGTTCCGGCTCAAAAGTCAGCGCCGTATTACCCGCACCACCTGTACGGACTGCGTCGATAGAGGTCCACGCAGCGCCAGCTGTACCGGGATTATCCAAACGGACAAACGATACTTCCAGGTCATTCGTATAGCCGCCGCCGATCACCGCACGGGTAGCCTCCGCTATTCCGGCATTCACCTCTATTGCTTCAGCCGTTCCATCCGTCACCGGCTCTTCCGTGTTGGTGCAACTGCCGAAGAAAGCTGTCGCCAACAGACTCATGATCAATAATTTTCCTCTTTCCATATTATACCAGTGTTTTATCGTTATTATTGCTATTACTATCGTTTTCATTTCGGTTCAGGGAGTAACCACACCCGAACCGCCGCTACCCGGTTTCCATTCCTTCAGTGTGATCGTCAAACCGGACATTTCATCATAACGGACAACCAGGTCCAGTATCACATGTGTCGTAACTCCGACGGTGAATGCCTCTTTCACCTCCCTAGTGATATCCGTGGATGAAGTGATTTCCTTTCCGTCTGCCAGGGTCATCGTCAGGATCAGGTCGACCGCTTCACCGCTTTCCTCACCCGGGGACAATCCGAACAGGTTCAGGGTAGAAGTATAAATACCAGGGCCGGTCTCTTCCGGCTCGAACGTCATAAAGGCACGCGTATCGAACAGCGGCTTGCCCGAAGGGATATGAACCCGTGACGAAACACCAGTCAACCTTCCCGACAAGACCGCCGCAGCGACATCTCCCTTATCCCCTCCTATGACTTTTATATTCATTTCCAATGTACGGACAAGGTTCACCGCAGACAATTCCTTTGCCACGACTTCTCTTCCGCCCACCTCGATCCGGTCTAAACCCGCCCCGTACAGGTTACCCGGACAGGCTATCTGCACCGATGAAGATTTCAGAGAAGAAAGCCGCTGCGCCCTTCCGCAAGCCTCCTCATAACCCTTCTCCATTTCAAGCGTGACACCCGTACAGCCCCTGTTGCAGACAGCCACTCGGTAGCAACCCGAAGGCAGCGTACCCTCATACCCCTTCATGTCTCCCGTACGGATAATGGGGATGTCAGAACCTTCTGCATAGAAATACCATGTCATATTCTCCGGACAGCCGCTATTGTCCCTACGAAGCAGTAGCCGCACCCGACCGTGCTTCTCCCAATCCTCGTCCGTCATACGGTATGCGCAAGACAAAACCGCCACGGTCCATACGGCATATATCATCCAACCCATCAGTTGCATTATACGATATTTCTTATTTCTTTTATTCCTTTCCATCTTCCTATCTGATTTGAAAACGGTACGACAAACTGATCCGAAGTCCCAACATAAATCCCGTCGAGGCAAAACGGGTTTCCAAATAATTCCGGTCATCCGGCGCATCATAACGGTATTTCTTCCCGTCGAAGACCGAACGGTAACCGGCACGTACACTCAACCCCATCCCCAAACCTCCGGTCAGGGAGAAACGATACCCCATCGACAGGCCCGCCGACCAGAAACAGCCCGTCCGGCCGTAAAGTATGTCCTCAGACTTATCGACCGCACCGCCACGTACATCGAAGTCACCGTACTCGGCAAACACCCCGGTATGCAGGCCGGTAAACCTTCCCGAAGGGGATAGCCAGGTTCTTGATTCAAGGGATATTTCAGAGACAGACCAGCTATCGCGCGTCTTGTTTTTATAGGCAAAGTCGGAATACATGCCCGACAGCGCCAGCGACCAGCGACCGGCAAAACTGCATTCCACTTCCAGATTAGGCATAAAGGCGCCGGTTTCTATTTTCGTCTCACCCGTTCCCAGACGAAGTGAAGGGACTACGCCAAACCAGGGAAGAAGGTTTGTTTTTACGGCCAGATATACAGGACTTTGCTCCATCGGTGTTGCATTCTTTTTGACAGCGGGAACAACAGGAGTTATCCCCTCAGGGGTTGCAGTTTCATCCGTTCTCTCTTTATGCTTTGTGACCACCCGTACCACTTCCTTTGTTGTAACGGTCGTTGCCAGATTGACAGCCGGGAGCTCTACTCTCTCGTTACGACGAATCGTATCCGTCACCGATGCCAGCCGGTAATCTTCCAGTTCCGTACGGTCGAAAAGAGGATCGTCGATACGATAGACTTCGCGGTCGTAACCACCAGCTTCTCCACGACGGTACAAATCAACATAAGGGATTGCACCGTACTCACCGATAGCTGCCTTTACGGCTATCGGATAACGGCTCTCACTGTAATGGATCGAGATATTGGCAAACCACGGAAGCGGACGGTATACATTATATATATGTATCTGATCGCGATAGCTGCCGCTACGGTCGATGTAAAAAGCGACACAGTCATGAGGGATATCGAAACGGGTTTTCAGATAGGCACGAATACGACTGGCACGCAGCGAGGCTTCGTTCACCACCGCATCCTCTTCATAGCCATAAGCATCCACATGTGAAACGATCAAGAGGTGGTTGTCTCCTTTCAGCAGACGGTTGCGGGAGGCATCCAGAAGTTGCCCCATACGCTCTAATTGGTAAGCATTATCGCCATAATCAGCCAGAAACAGGTCGCTGTTTCCTTTGAAAGAGAATAAAAAAGATTCCGCCTTATGATAGGTCGTTGTCTGCGCAGTCACTTCCCGCCAAACCAGGCTGAAAAATAACAACAGGTAGAACGCTTTTCTTTGTGATCCTTTTATCCTATACATAATATTATATCAATACCAGTCTTTGATTTTCCGATTTACTTCTAAGGTGCCCCTTATTTATATAATAAGGGGAAAAGATAAAAAGCACCTCGGTTTTATGGGGGATTTAATGAGTTTTATCCCTGGAATATTTTAGATTGATGTCTTATTTCAATATTTTGTGGAGTAAAAACATG
>ENA-UOJT01002135-UOJT01002135.1-human-gut-metagenome-genome-assembly--contig:-C15-NODE-2135-length-11915-cov-35.186931_pt1 | contig 11915 bp, 9 predicted proteins | sample MGYA00242357_ERZ723904 | MGnify/ENA metagenome assembly ERZ723904 | reverse complement strand
GCAATCCTACGGCCTACTATCCTCAAATGAGCTTTCAGCCCTGCGCTTTCTTATTTATTGAATCCACTATTGAGGGGCGGATAGTAAGATTTGAAAAAACACTTAATTCAAATACTTACTATTTATGAAAAAACTACTATCTCTTGTGTTTTGCGGCTTGTTGCTATTTGGGTGTAGCGATAAGTACGACGACAGCGCATTGCGTAATGACCTGAACGACCTCGAAAATCGCGTAGCGAAATTAGAGGAACTCTGCAAGCAGATGAATACCAATATTTCATCGTTGCAGAAGATTGTAGACGCATTACAGGATAATCTGTCTATTTCCAAAGTTGAACAAATTTCCGATGGTTATATTATCTATTTTTCAGATGGCTCTACTGCCACGATTAAAAATGGAAAGGATAGCGGGACTATTCCTATTATTGGTGTTAAACAAGATACGGACGGCATCTATTATTGGACGCTTGATGGTGAATGGCTGACCGATGAAAAGGGAAATAAAGTAAAAGCACAGGGCACAGACGGCAAGGACGGTGTTGATGGCGAGGATGGAAATGACGGTGCAAACGGAGAAGATGGTGTAGATGGAACCAATGGCAAAGATGGCATTACACCACAACTGAAAATAGAGAATGGTCGCTGGATGCTTTCAATGGATAATGGTAAAACTTGGACTGATATAGGACAAGCAACGGGAGCAGACGGGACGGATGGAGAAGATGGTGTCGATGGCAAGGACGGAACGAATGGCATCTTCAAAAGTGTAAGAGAAGATGATGATAATGTCTATTTCACATTGGAGGACGATTCTATTATCACGATTCCTAAAAGCGATAATTCAGAGTTTGCAATTGCATTCGATACGACCGATATAGCCATTCTCAATGGAGGAGAGAGCAAAACGATTTCCTATACGATTACGAGTGCAACGAAAAATACGGTTGTCAAAGCCATTGCACAGGATGGATGGAAAGTCAAAGTAAATGCGACCTCCACGGATAAGGGAACGATTACGATTACAGCCCCTAATCCAATTGTAGAAAGTGAAATCCTTGTGTTTGCTAATGACGGTTCCTATCGTACCGTTATGGTGTCGCTGAATTGTATGCAGGGGCAAATCAATATAGCAGATAACTCTATTGATGCTACTCCTGCTGGGGGTACACAGGAAATCAAATTGACAACGAATTTGGATTATACCGTTGAGATTCCTGACAATGCCCAATCGTGGTTATCGCTGGCTCCTCAAACACGAGCCTTGCGGGAAGATACGATTGTTTTTGAGGTAACTGCTAACGAGGGGATTCAACGCTTTGCAACGGTTGCTTTGAAGGACGAACAAGGCAATACTTTACAAACGATTATTTTTCGACAATTGGGAACGTGTACCGAAATACATGTCGAAACGAAAGGTGAACTGGAAAATGTGTTGGCGGATTATGATTATGCCAATATTGAATCGTTGAAGATTACAGGTGTGCTGAATGATGTCGATTTTCTGTTTATCTATCGCATGATGCCTAATCTGAAAAACCTCGATATTGCAGAGGTAAATATTACAGCATTACCAATACAAGCATTTTATAAATCTACAAATGTCGAGAATCTGATTCTCCCAAATACATTAATAACGATTGGGGAAGAAATGTTTTATCAAAGCAAGTTGAAAACCGTTGTAATCCCTGCAAATGCAACAACTATCGGTAATTCTGCATTTGAACAGTGCGCATCTTTGATTTCGATAGATATTCCTGCCAACGTAGAAACAATTGGAACTGCTGCATTTAGAGGTTGTATTTATAACCATAGAACAACCAAAACTAATCAGAAATATCCGAGTGTAAATCTTTAATTACCAGCATATTCTAAAATTTAACACTTTTCGGTTGCCATTTGTCGCTTCCCAAATTTCCACATATTTTTGAGACGTATTTCTGACGTGGAGAATTTGCGGGGCTTGTTTTTTGTCACACCGTGCAGACAGTTGACAAGGGTTTACAACCGTTTACGACAAGCGACAATAACCGCCCCGATATGCGGAAACAGTCACACTGTGTAGAAAAGCGACAATGGTTGACTTCCGTTCACATCCGTTTACCATTTCAGAGATATAGGATTGAAGAAATGAACCATTAAACGATAAAACGGTATGAAAGCAACCAGAAAATGCAGTTTTTGCGGCAAGTCCTTTGTAACCCGAAGCGGTATGCAAAGATATTGCAGTGAGGCTTGTCAGGCAGAAGCCAAACGAGCCAGAGTGATGCAGAAGAACAACCTCTTCAAAGTCGCCCAACCCTTGATGGAGATACAGCATCAGGAGTATCTCACCTTTTCCAAAGCAGCCATCCTCATGGGCTGTTCCCGACAGTACATTTACAAACTTGTAGCCATCGGCAAGCTGAAAGCCTCACGCATCAGCAACCGCATGGCATTCATCCGCAGAGCCGACATCGAGCAGATGTTGGAGGGCAATCCCTATCACCGCATCCTGCCCGGCAACACCTCCACACCAAGGAAATCATCTTCATCTTCCTTACCTGCCAAAAGAGAAAAAAGGGAAAAGGAAAGCGAAGAAGTGTTGGACTTCTATTCGGGCGAGGAGGTGATGTCCCTTTTTAAGGTAAAGCAGTCATGGCTTTACACTTCCGCCAAGCGTAACCATATCCCCATCTGCCGTATCGCAGGAAAGAACTATTACAGCAAGAAGCATATTGACGAGTTTTTCGGTGTGGCAGTTGATATTAGCGAAATTACCGACTGGCTACTGACCGAGGAGGTGGAGGAACTGTTCGGCATGAAGCCGACCGCACTCCGTGCCTACACCTATCGCCATAAGATACCCACTAAAAGAGAGTACGGGCGTACCTATTACTCCAAATCACATTTGAACGAACTCCGCAGAACTGACCTTGTGAACGATGAACGCTACTATACCGTTGAGCAGGTGCAGCAAATCTATGGTCTTTCGTCAGCCAACATCTGCCATATCGTCAAGGTGAAGCACATCGAAAAGATAAAGGTGGGTGTGAAAAACCTGCTTTTGCGCTCAGATGTGGAGCGTGTCATGGCTGAAAGGAACAAATAACCGTGAAAAATCGGGATTATCGAAAATTATTTCAAAATGATGTATCGTGGAGGTATTCACGGATATTTCACGTTGTTCCTTTGCCATCGGAAACATGGATACAACTCCAAAATGTATACAACCAATTAAAACATAATTATTATGAGTAAATGCAAAACAGTTACCTTGCGTAAGCGCAAGATTAAGAACGGGACACAGTATTCACTATGCCTTGACTACTATCCCGGCTACCGTGACAATGTCACCATGAGAGTGATTACACGTGAAGCCTTAGGAATTTACATCTTCGCCAAACCTGCAAACCAGCAGGAACGGGACTTCAACGCACGCATGATGAAGAAAGCGGTCATCCTGCGCAACCAGCGCTACGAAGCCATTTTCAATGAAAACAACGGCTTTTTTGACAAGACCAAGATGAAGGGCGATTTCCTTGCCTATTTCAAAGGACTGGCTGACCGCAAGAATATCAAGTGGCAGCACGTATACAAGCATTTCCAGCGGTTCGTGAACGGCAAATGCACCTTTGAGGAGGTGGATGTGGATTTGTGCCGCAAGTTCATGGAATACCTGCTTGATGCACCCCAATCCATCCACACCAACCAAAAGCTGCACATCAACTCCGCAGCAGGCTATTGGTCAACTTTCCGTGCCGTGCTGCACACCGCTTACCGTGACAGGAAGATAAAGGAGAACCCAAACGGCTTCTTAGACCGCATCGAGTGCATTCCCACCATCAGGGAGCATTTGAGCCAAGAGGAACTGATACGGCTTGCCGAAACACCCTGTGAGGAGGAGGTCTTGAAAAAAGCTTTTCTTTTCGCCTGTCTTACGGGACTGAGAAAGAGCGACATCAGACAGCTCACGTGGCAGCAGATACAACCATACACCAACGGCAGGATGTTCGTTACCACCCGTATGCAGAAAACCAAAGAAATAGTGCATAACCCCATCAGTGATGAAGCCTATGGACTGCTGGGAGAACGGGGCGAGGGACTTATCTTTGAGGATTTCAAGGACAAGATGCTGCAAGGACCACTCCAACGGTGGCTCACGGCAGCAGGGATAACCAAGAAAATCACCTTTCACTGTACCCGCCACAGCTTCGGAAGCCTGCACGTGGAAATGGGAACGGACATGGCTGTCATCCAAGCCTATCTCGGACATAAGAACATTACCACCACACAAATCTATTCCAAGATAGCAGCGCAGCAGATGTGTCAGGTGGTGGACAAGATAACCTTGAAGCGCAAGGAGGCATAAATGTCTCACATTGACAGGTATTCAGAGGGGCGGTTATGGCTACAAGGCTATAATCGCCCCTCTATGTTTTTGGCTTGATGCCACCATTTATAAGCCCCTCAGAGTATGAAACAGAGTATGATATGATGACATTTCGTGAAATACATTGAAAAAGACCGTTCTAACCGCAAATAACGGGCAGTAATTGGGAAAAATAGCATTAACTTTGCACAAAATAATACAGGAACATTCAATCTCTCAACGAAATATGGAATCATCAATCAAGGACAAATACATCATCTTGGGCTTTGTCGGCTTCGCCATCGTCCTAATATCTTCCATTGCCACGCTGGTAATAGCGGACAGCTTCAACCAAGACAACTTTGTCAGGTGGATAGTATTCGTATGCTGTAACCTGTTGGGATGGTTGCTCTATCTCTCCTTTCAGACACTTATCTTTGATACATACGAAATCTACAAAATCAAGTTCGGCAAGAAAGAAACGATTGCCGAAGCCATAGAGGTGCAGGAAGAACTGTCACAAAATACACTTGAAGAAGCCACATCTGTGCCTGGACCTACATCAGTCCCTGAGCCTGTACCCGAATCATCCCCGACAAAAGAAGAGACACTTATCCAAACACAACCGATAGAGCTTACTATCGCCCCGGATCTTCACGAAAAGAACCGTGCCAATTACGCAAGCAGAGAGCAACGGGAAAAGGAAGAGCGCATCCGCATGGTCATGGAGTATTGCCATTATTACCTGCCTCGCATTGCCGACCAAGAAACCGTGAACCACATCTGTACTGAGGTGGACAAATGGATGAATCTTAACACTTATACCCCGAAGCCCATACAAAGACCGTTTACCAAAGACACTACTAGTATTTACAACCGATTATTACTCAATATTTTATAGATAATAAGTCAGAAATATGGTTGTTATTTTTAATTGCACATTCTAAAAGGTGAAGATTTAACGCTTTTATTGATTATTAACTCAAAAAGGACATCAACTTGGGTCGTTTCTTCTCTTTTCCTTGCTATTCGTTTCCGATATTCCACTTTTGTTTTGGTCTATCTCATATGTACTGCAAAGGTATTGATTTTTGTTTGATATTGCTCCTTGCTTGCTCCTTGTCGTAGATTAATTTTCACACAGGAATTTTTGTTCTCTTTCTATAGGGGCTTGAAACAATCCATTTATTGGAAACAATTAAAGACGGAGCTGGTTTGCCCCAGTGCTTTTTAAGAAACAGGGCAATTATTTTATCTCCACAAAGGCTCTTGTTCCCAATTATGAGGAAAGCCTAATAAACGAGTTCTTACTGATGGGTATTTCGATAAAAGCTGCTTGAAATCTGCAACAAAAGTGTTGCCCATAGAAATGGAGTTAAGCCAATACACCACATAGCAGAGTTGCGGATAAAGTGTTTGTTCACGGAACGAGAAATCCGTAATCCATGTGTTTGGCATACGCATAGGCATCATTGGCTTGACAGGAAAGACCCGATTTGACAGTCTTGAATGATGGGCGCAGCAATTACGAAGTACGGGTCTGGGTACGGATTAAAAGGCTAAGTGATTATTTCCAGTCATTTAGCCTTTTTAATTATCTAATTTTTCCCCACATTTTCCCCACAGCTGTCTATTTATATATTTTAGAAACATATTTTTCCGTAAAGTTATGTACCTTTGTCGGCAAATAAAGATATTCTCGTCAAACAAATATAAATAATATAAACATGGAAAAAAACAGAAAAAAACAAATCGTAGTTTTGAGTATAGCTTTAGTTTGCATTTTCATCTTGGTATTTTCATTGTTCCATAAATCAGCGACAAAAGATAGCGCAAATCCTCCTTTAACAAATGTTTTGACTGATAGCATTTCTCAAATTGTCTCAGCTTGTCCTGGCGAAATTGGTGTGGCGGTTATTGTTAATAACAGAGATACGGTTAAGGTCAATAATAAGAGTGTTTATCCTATGATGAGTGTGTTTAAGGTTCATCAGGCATTAGCTCTTTGTAATGACTTTGACAATAAAGGAATTTCACTTGATACCTTAGTAAATATAAATAGGGATAAACTTGACCCAAAGACTTGGAGTCCTATGCTGAAAGATTATTCAGGGCCAGTCATATCATTGACAGTGAGAGATTTGCTGCGTTATACTCTTACTCAGAGTGACAACAATGCAAGCAACCTTATGTTTAAGGATATGGTTAATGTCGCTCAAACAGATAGTTTTATAGCCACACTCATTCCTCGTTCAAGTTTTCAGATAGCTTATACGGAAGAGGAAATGTCGGCTGACCATAACAAGGCTTACTCTAACTATACATCTCCTCTTGGTGCTGCAATGTTGATGAATCGTTTGTTTACTGAAGGTCTTATCGATGATGAGAAACAAAGTTTCATTAAGAATACGTTAAAAGAATGCAAAACAGGTGTAGATAGGATAGCAGCTCCACTTCTTGATAAAGAAGGGGTTGTTATAGCGCATAAGACAGGTTCAGGTTATGTTAATGAAAATGGTGTTCTTGCAGCTCACAATGATGTTGCCTATATATGTCTGCCTAATAATATCAGTTATACCTTAGCGGTATTTGTTAAGGATTTCAAGGGAAATGAATCACAAGCGTCACAATATGTTGCGCATATATCAGCTGTAGTATATTCTTTATTAATGCAAACTTCAGTAAAATCTTAAACTGCACTTGCTTTGATAATTAATGATAAACAATCTAAAAGCACTCTAATCGTTATCGGAGTGCTTTTAGATTACTAATCAAATTGCTTCTATTATAATTTGAATCCTCTACTTTTTCTTTCTTCCTGTTGCGGCACTCTTGCTCCATATCTAAGCCTGTGCCATTGCTCCCTGAACCAGTCGGCAATCGGCTTCCTGTTTATTGTCAGGTTCAGCCTGCTTTCATCGTCAGGGTCATTTTCCACCCTTAAAATATCATCCTTTATATCAAAGTTCCGCCTGTGTTGCTCGGAATAGATTTTACCGCTACATTTCAGGGCTTCTTTTTTGACTATAAGACTTTCAGTCATTTCTTTAGAGAATCCCAGCATGGCACAAAACTTTTCCATGCGCAGCATTTCCCTGAACATCGGAAACCACCTGAAAGCCTTGTCTATGATTCTGGCGAGCCGTGACAGTTCTTTTTCTTTCATGTCAAGTTCCTGCCTGTGCATTTCTCTGAGATTGTGGATTTGCGTATCATGCTGTTTCTGCATCTGCTGTACTTGGCTCTGCAATTTTTCAATATTGGTGTTCCGTTTTGAAACCTCGTCTTGCAGTTTTTCGTTGGCACGTTCCAGTTCTTTCAGTTTTCCACTCCCGAAAAGAGAAGCAACTCCACTAGTTATGGCTGTCGCTGCCGTGGTGGCTGTCTTCTTTAACTTGTCAGTGCGTATTTCTGATTTCACCTGTTTCAGTTCCTGCTCGGCAAGATTTATCTGTTCTTCTTTGTGCCGTTTGGCTGCATCCATGCGTTGCAGTTCAGCTTTCTGCTTCTCAATGATAAAGTCGTTCCGTTCCAGATGCTCCTTACCAGTGACAGCCTTTGACTGCCCGCGTTCCATCAGCAGGATGTCGGATGCAAGGGTCTGCATCTGCATCATGTCATCGTCATTGAGCTTTCGGCTCTTTCCTGTTTCGTGGTTCATCCAGTCGAAAACGATATGGGCATGATAGTTCGGCTTGAACCATCTGTCCCCGACTTTGAAGCTTTCCCTGTCTTCCGCTTCCGGCTGACCGTTCAGCCAATGCCCTTCATCCTTGTGCAGGAAGATTTGCAGCGGTGTGATTCCCCAGCGTCTTTGACACTCCTCACCGAATTTACGCACGTCTGCCAGTGTGGTGTCCGACCTGACAAGCAGCACTCCTTCACGTATGGGGGAGCATCCCGCAATCTTGACTATTTTACCGTTCTTGCCTTTGCGTTCACGCTCCTTTTCCTGCATGGCACGTCCGGTCTTTTCCTTTACCATCTGTCTGATATTGTCATAATGCATCCGCAAATCCGGACTGCCGAAGTCGGGATTTATCCACTGTTCGTTATCGGTGGATAGTTCAGGAACGACATAGATTCTGGACTCTCCGATGTGGCGCATGTATTCGGCAGTCCTCCTGTTGTGAGCCTCGCTCGATGCGATGTTGCAGGGCTTGATATGTATGCTTGATTTTGTTGCCATAGATACTTGTTTTTTGGTTTGTACTTTATTGTTTGCTTTTCCGCTGTCCGTAAACGCATGGGGTTCTTAGGGGTGCAACCCATAAGCGGAGATTGCAAAGAGAGGGTCACTCTTTGCTCTGGGTTCTCAGGGGAGAAACGCCCTGAGTGGGTCATTAGGGTAAAACCCTAATCCCCTCGGGAGAGCCCACAACTACGTAAGCGGAGCGTGTAGTTATAGTGGGCTATATCAATGGCAAGCCATTGTCTGCAAACTCCAGCCTACGGCTTCCGCTCTCCTCCGTCAGGGAGGTTTTTCATCATCGTTGCCGATTGGAGATGCACCGACCAGCACAAGGTCTAAATCGTCTATCAGTTTTTGCAGGACGGGATTCTTCTCTATCATCCGCTGGAGGATTCTCTCAGCCTCGACCAAGTGGTTGGCTGTACTCATCACCTTGCCCTCCCGTATCTGAAAGATAATCCAATCGGCTATGTCGATATGGGCTTCTTTTTGTTTCGGGGTGGCATTCCTTTCGATGATGTCCGAAACCACCACCTTACAAAAGTACATGCTCTCGGCTCGCTGTTTCCACTCGGCATAAGCATCGGCATCGGGAAAGAGAAGCACGGTTCGCCCTGACAGTACACGGAGTTTCTCTTCTCTCATCTGACTCTTACCACCCGTAGCCAGCCATACATAATCGGGGAAGATAGCAGAACCGATAACGGCACTCTTCTCGGATTCCACCAAGACCACCACCTTGTCGGGATGCGTTTTCAACAAGTGTTCCCCGAAAAGGCATTGGGATAGTTGCCAATCCTCTGCCAACACACGCTGCTTTTTCAATATGCTGTGTATCCAGTTCACTGCCGATGTCTGTCCTCCCTTGATACGGTGTCCGTCTTCGGGATTGTACTGCATCACCTTTCCCGTGCGTACCTTGCCCGTCCTGTCTATCTGCCAAAAGATAACAGAGCCGTCACGGGTAGCCCCCAAACGGTATTCCTCCAACAACCGCTTCAACACCTCTTTCGCCTTGTCGCCATAGTAGGAAGTAAGGAGTGTGAAGAGGAAACGGAAGAAATTGCTACGCTCGCTTTGCGACTTCTCCACATAGTGAGGGGGAATATAGCCGATGGCTGTCGGCTTACTTTGCTGCTTCACTTTCTTCTGCTCTGCTCTTTGCCTGTCAAAAGAGAAATCATTGGTAGTTCTGTGTTCAGGATGCTCTTGAAAATACTCTTTCGGAGTGTAGTGATACCCACAACCGCTTTCGTGGTTACATCTGCCGACCGATGGATGCAACGGCACATTATTTTCGTCCACGTAATAGACGAAAGAATGCCTGTCTCCGCATTTGGGGCAGGTATGCCGTGTTGCCGTTCCTTTATACTTCTGTAATGAATAATTGCCCATAGCTTAGTCCGTTTTTGATGGTTGATTGTCGGCTGTCCCATCCTGTCCCATTGTCCCACACTCTAAGGGTTGGGACAGTGGGACACTTGGGACACCTGCGTTTTTACTCTCTTTGCTGCGCTGGATGATACGGTTTACGGTGGACTTGCCACAATTCACCTGTGAGGCTATCTCCCTGACGGACTTGCCCGATTGGGAGAGTTGCAGAATTTGGCAATCCCTTTGGCTTGATTCATTGTCGCCCAATTTTTTCAAGTGTTCCTTTTCCGTGGAATAGCCCCTGAACACGAACTGCAAGAAAGCATCCACCTTGTCAATCTCGTAAACGATTACATTATCCGCATCATGAGAGAACGTGCCATAGCGCACTTTAAGCTGCTTCACATAGCGAAGCCCTCCGTCTTGGGCACTTTTTCCAATGGTGAACACGCTGTCAAAGAAATTGTAGAGCCGTTTGCTTCCGGCAAGGTCGTTGGATGTGATGGGACAATCCAAAGAGCGTTTGGGCGTATGTGCTAGGACAAGGATAGAGAGCGCATATCTCTTTTTGAGATTGTTCAGCTGAATCATCAGCCGTCCTGCGGCATCGCCTTTCTCCATGGCGCAACACAGGTAGGTAAGATTGTCAATGATGAAAATCTTGCAGTCGGTCTGCACAGCCATCTGTTCAATGCCGCCTATGATAGCTTCCTCAAAGTTGGCATCCAAAAGCTGGTTGCAGTCAATAGACACCCGATAGAGTTTGTCGGGAAAGGTGTAGAGCTCTCCATGCTCGTTGGTATAGCGGAGCTGGAACTGCTTTTCGGACAGTTCAAAGTCCAGATACAGCACATTGTCGGTTCGGGCGATGCGGTCGGCTATCTGCACGGCAAGGATGGACTTGCCCACGTTGGAATCGGCAAACAAGCAGGAGAGTTCCCCCTCGTACCAAAAGCTGTCCCACAGCGCACGGGGCGTAGGCAATAACGATGCTTCAAGAATGGTTTGGTTTGCCGTCTTGATATTCATCATGCCTACACTGTCGGGCATACCGTTATGCGCTTGGGATGCTTTTGTGAGGTCGCCACGTATCAGGTTGATATAGTTCTTATCCTCTTCCATATCATTCACCAGTTACGTGGGTTGGGCTTGCGACGGTGGGAAGAGGATAAGGACTTGTTCAGTTCCTCGTCTGACAACGGTATGGGATTCTTTCGGGCGGTTTCCAGCCACTTGTCCAGTTCGTCACGGTAAAGGCAATAGCGTTTGCCGGGCTTGGTGGCAGGGATTGTCCCTTCTGACAGTTTCATGTAGAGCGTACCCTTAGGGATACCTAAATACTCTGCTGCCTCGTCCACAGACATGGGCACGTGGGTGTCCACCGTTTTGGCATTGTTCACACTGCGCTGCTCGGCGAGCAGGCTTTTCAGGCTCATCACTTCGTCTCGAAGCTGAGCGACAACCTCGGGGAGGTCGTTGAAGGTAAGAATTGATTTTTCCATTCGCGTACTCGTCTCTTTTGTAAGACTTGGCGCAAAGGACTGAAATGATATATCCGTGAATATCTCCACGACACGTCATTGCAAAATAATTCCCGAATAATTAAGCCCAGCCATAAATGACGGGTAAAATTACTCGGGAAACGATGTAAAACAGGCGGTTATGAGTTACCGGATGGTTGTCGTTGGTGTCGTGATTATCCTAATTCCGCACATAATCCTCGGGATAGTGGAAATCAAGTTTGCCGTTTTCGGGTTCATCAATGGGAATTTCCGTCTTTAACGGCTCTACCTTGAAATTCTTGATGGTTGATAAGTCTGTATCAGCAAACGATTTCGGGAAAAGGGCTTTGATGAACTTGGCACGGTTATCCCCATTGTAGTATCTCTTGTACAGGAAACGCTCAGAGATATTCCATACGAAGTGACGGAGTGGAATGTTGTTGATGTCTTTGGTAAACGGTCTTTGTATGGGCTTCGGGGTATAAGTGTTAAGATTCAT
>ENA-UOJT01002123-UOJT01002123.1-human-gut-metagenome-genome-assembly--contig:-C15-NODE-2123-length-11962-cov-84.325607_pt1 | contig 11962 bp, 11 predicted proteins | sample MGYA00242357_ERZ723904 | MGnify/ENA metagenome assembly ERZ723904 | reverse complement strand
AAGGTACGGCGTTTTTTAATACCCTCCAAATGTTTCGAAAGAAAAGTTTGCGAAAATCGGTGGTTTTTCGCGTTATTTGACAAAAATAAGGCAAATATAGGGCATTTAAGGGAAAAAGGAGGGAAAACGGAGGAAAAGCGGGAGGTTGCGATTCGCTTGCGATGAGGGCCGATCTGAGGAGAATAAGGGGTGAAAAGAAGAAAAACAGGGATGCAAGGGAGGGAAAGCAGGTTGACGGGGTAGGAAAATGATGCGTTGGAGAGGAAAAACGGAGAACGCGAAGAGGAAATACTGCTGGGTTGTGGGACAAACCAAAGGAACGAAGGTACGATCGGTCGGAGCCCGCCACCATTGGGAGATCTTTTCTCCTTAATATTATATGGGTAATTTTCTCCTTATTTATATATAGAGCTGGAAAGACGAAAAGAAAGGGCAGGATGGGCAAAGAAAGGGGTCAGACAGAGGGGAAAGCCCCGCCTGCTCTCTTTGGCGAGGCCCGAAACCCAACCGGCAATCCTTCGGGATGGTCTCGGGATGGCTTCGGGATGGAGAGTCCCATAAGAACAGGCGCGTTTCCTACGCCCAACTGCCTACCTGCTCATTCCATGCGAACTGGCCTCAAAAGTGGGGTAAAAAATGAAGTTAACTTCGTAGGCCGATGAATATAACTTCGTAGGCCTATGAATATAACTTCGTGGGCCTATGAAGTTAACTTCATTTTTTGGGCAACCTACAAGCATGTTTTTCCGCAGAAAAGAAAGAATCCCAACGCTTTTACTTACCTTTGTCCTCCCAAAGGTCGTTGATAGGTATTGCTGCCAAAAAATTCAAGGACACTTCGCGGCCAAACAGAATAAAATAGCAAAAGCAAAATGAGAAAAAAACTATTTGTGGCATACATACTGGCATTAGCTTTGAATACCATTGCTGGGAATGTCGCAACCCAAACGTCCTCCTCTGCCAAAACCTATTATCACTTTCGCCCGATGGCAAGCGCTTGGGAGGAGAGAATAGACGAAGCAGATGCCGAGCATGACTACACCCTCTTTAGCGACGGTATGCCCAGCGAAGCCGTCGTCATCATCAACGGTCAGGAATTTCGTGGTCTGAACGCCCAAGGCGATGCGCACATCAAGTCGGCGAAACTTGAGACTGCAAACGTGAAGGTAAAAGTGGGTGGCGGCTATGTGGCCAAAGTTACCGTGGACAACGCCAACTACCAAATAGACGTAAAATTCATCCAGCTTTTCACACCCACCATAAGCGTGGACGCCGAAAGGCAATATCCTTATATTTTATACACGCCTGCCGCTTTTGTCAAGAAAACGGAGGAGAACCTGTCGCATACTACCCATCGAAGCAAAGCCGACAAATTTATATTCATCGAGAAAACGTATGGCCAGTACTACATTTACGACCAAACAGCCAACTGCTACATCTATTATACGATAGCACAGAATGGCGGTAATGCAAAAACTACCACCAACAGCCATGTAAGATATACTGCCCATGCAGACGAAGCCAATACTTGGCAACTGCTTTGCCTTTCGGATGAAACGATAGCCATCATTCCGGGCTCAGTAGCAGACCCGAGCACATCTTCGCCAGCATGGAATTTCACAGGCGGCATAGAGGACGGCAGCATGCTCAACCTTTGGACAGCAAGCGACGCCAATTCTGCATGGGAGATCATCGACCCTGCAGCAGCCTCCATGCCCTGCGCGTCCCTTATGTATGCGCTGCCCGGAGCTCAATATCTCCACAAGTTGACTACTCACGAAGGCGAGTCCGTGTCGAGTGTAGATTTTGGCTCAATATCAACGCTTTCGCTCAAAGAAGACCGTATCGAGACGGGCAACAAATACAAGTATGTGGCAGGCGTTGCCCCAAAAGCAGAGGGCGAATACGCCTACACGGTAAATCTCGTGGGTGCGGATGGCGAAGAAAAGCAAGCCAAGATCCGGCTGGTCGTCAGCAGCCACTTGCAGTCGGCCACCCCCATGATGGGCTGGCTCACATGGAACTGGTTTGCCCGTGCCATCAGCCACGACAAGATGGTAGAGATAGCCAAAGGCATGGAGAGATACGGATTGATAGACGCGGGATTCAACACCATTGTCCTCGACGACGCCTGGGCAAAGCAGGAAAGCGACAAAGCAAAACTCACATACGACCCCACAAAGTTTCCCGAAGGCATTAGCGGCCTGAAGACAGCCTTGAAGGCGATCAACTGCAAACTGAAGATCGGCATCTATAGTGATGCGGGCAGCATGACCTGCGAGAACTATCAGCCAGGGTCCTATGGCTTTGAGAGCCAGCATCTTGCCTTGTTCGACTCATGGGGTGTCGATATGCTCAAATACGACTATTGCAATAGCGAGGCGAGCACCAAGGTGAGCTACACGCGGATGGGCGAAGCCGTGGCTGCCCTCAACGAGACGCGCAAGGCAAAGGGCGAAGTGCCTTTCGTGTATAATATCTGCGAATGGGGAAAGACCCAGCCTTGGACGTGGGGAGCCGCCGCAGGTGGTAGCAGTTGGCGATCGACAAGTGATGCGCGCGAGGACTGGATTGGCAACCCGTCGCGTCCGGGCGTGATAGGAGGTGTGGACGAGACCCGCCGCCTCTGGATGTATGCCGGCGTGAACCACTTCAACGACCTCGACATGATGTGCATTGGCCTTCATGGCCTCGGAGGACCCAGTAACAATACGGCAGAGCATCAAACCAACGGAGGAAAGATCACAGGACTGAACGACGCGCAGGCACGCACACAGATGTCCTTGTGGAGCATGTTGGCAAGTCCTCTGGCCCTGACCTGCGACCTGCGCGAGGCCCCTAAGGGCGAGGCAAATAGCGACCAGCCCATGCCCCACCCGCTCATCACCGAAGCCGACGTGCAGACGTTGACCAACCAGGAAATCCTCGCCATCAACCAAGACGCGCTGGGCCAGCAGGCCGAATACATGGAAGTCCTTTCGACAGGCACCACCGACTATTCCCCCTCGGGGTATGACGTATTTGTCAAAGACCTGACAGACAGTCGCATAGCTGTCTCGATCACCAATCGCGCCACCTCGGCAGCGAGCGTACCAGCCATTCCCCTCACGGCCATTTATCTGAAAGCCAACACCCGGTACATCTGCCGCGAAATATGGTCGCAGACCGAAGGGGAAATAGAGAACACCTTGAGCGTGGGCAGCCTCAACCCTTGCGAAACAAGGGTCTATGTCTTGAGCAAGAAGGAATGAGAAAGACCATACATTTTCAGCACTATTGCGCTCCTTGCGGGGAAATCACCTTGGCGTCCATTGACGACGAATTGTGCCTTTGCGACTGGCGCGAGAGTCCACGCGCCGAGCGCAACAGGCGCAGACTCATAAGGCACCTGGATGCAGCGTTGACCGAGGCTACGTCGGAAGTCTTGGAGAGCGCCAAGAGGCAACTTGACGAGTATTTTGCTGGCGTTCGCAAGACTTTCGACCTCAAGACACACCCTGTCGGCACAGCCTTTCAGCAGCAAGTATGGCGGGCGTTGTGCGAGATACCATACGGCGAGACGCGCACCTACCAAGACATTGCCCTCAGCCTCAACAACCCCCAAGGCGCAAGAGCCGTGGCACAAGCCATTGGCGCCAACGGCATCAGCATCATCATTCCCTGCCATCGCGTCATCGGGTCCGACCATTCCCTGACAGGCTTCGCTGGCGGACTGGATGCCAAAAGACAACTGCTTGAGACAGAACGGCGCAGCTGACTTCTCCCCGTCCCGCTCCTCGCGCCAAAAGCCGATTTTCCAACCAAGTTCACAACGTTGTGGTCCACAGACTTATGAACTCCATCTTTTTTGCTTACCTTTGTAGCCTAATCGAATAAAGGAGAAAAGGTGATGGAAAAAGCTTTTGTATATGGTATGTCGGTTGGTGGCAGCAAGAAACATCTGATGGAGAATATATTCCAAAGTCGCCGTATGCCTTTCTACCAGTTTGGCGAGATGATCCATCTCAAATGCATCCCTACGGAATATTGGGTCCCCTTCATCTGTTCCCGATTCGAGAAGTATGGCAAGAAGATAAGCGAAGCGTATGCTGGCAGAATATGCCAAGTGGTGAAGAATTACTCTTCCTATGTGCAGCAACTGGCCTGGAACGTGATGGCCGAAACAGAGAAAGAAGTAAATGAGGAAAGTTTCGAGGAAGGTCTGAAAGCCCTGCTGGAACAAAGCAGCGGTCTCTTTATACAACAGACCGAGGGGCTCACCACCTATCAGCTCAACTTCATTCGCCTTTTGTGCCAAGGCATACATGCTGGATTTACCACCCAGGCGGTCTCAGAAACATACCCTCTGGGTAGCAAGTCAAATATAGACCGCATAAAGAAAAGCTTGATGGACAAAGAGATCATCACCATAGAAAAAGAGGGTATATTCCTTGCTGATAGCGTATTTGAACTTTGGTTTAAAAGAGAACTGATGTAGCATTGTTGTTTGCCATACTCGCTGCACAGGGCGCCTTCGTTAGCAGCAAACGGTATGGAAACAAACCCTGCCGCTCCATTTTCGCACAAAATATAAAAAAGTATGTGATTCTTTTTGTATTGTTCTCGGTTTGCACTAACTTTGCATAAGACAAAAACCACGTCTATGGCATTCGAAGAGGAAATAAAGCTATATGAGAGCCTAAGGTGTAAGTATCAAGCGCTTATCATCAACAAGATGGATAGAGAAGAGTACACTAAATATAACGAAGTGCTCTTTTCTACACATTCATGCGCCATCGAGGGCAACTCTTTTTCCGTGGATGACACCCGCGAGCTGAAGGAGAAAGGGCTGGGTATGATTCCTGCGGGAAAAACCCTTTTCGAGGCCTTCGAAATGCTCGACCACTTTGAGGCGTTCGAGTATGTGATGCAAAACGCGCAACACCCGCTCGACGAAGCATTGCTGAAAGAAATCAACAAGCGAGTCACTCTTCACACCATTTCTTATCGCTCTCCTGAGGCAATACCGGGCGAATACACCACCACAGATATGGCGGCAGGGGACACTGTCTTTGGCGACCATGAGCAGCTTATAGCCAAAGTTCCCAAATTATTGGAATCCACAGAAAAGGCTATCGCCTCAGCCGCAGTCCACCCCATGATACTTGCCGCCCGCTTTCATGGCTTCTATGAATACCTTCATCCGTTTCGCGACGGAAATGGCAGGACTGGAAGACTCGTCAGCAACTATATCCTTTTGCGATCAGGCCACCCGCTTCTTATCATCCCGTCCGAAGCACGCCAAGAATACATCTCCGCCCTTCGTATGATTCGAACAGAAGCAACCGACGAACACCTCGTCCGCTTCTTCTTCAAGATGGCAATGCGGAGAATGGAGGACGAACTGAAACAGAAGGCTGTAAACACCAAGCGCTTTATGACATTCGTCTTCTAACATTTTGTGGACTCAGCCCAAACCCTGCCAAGGGCAGCTTGTCTCCATGCCTAAGGGTAAGTTACCTTCATGCTTGGTGATAACTTATCTCCGGGCCTGACGATAACTTACGATCGTGGCAGGTGGAAACTTGCGATTGCGGCAGAAAGGCCACATTGCCACGAGATTTTAGCTTAAAAATACTATATATGCTTGAGTAGTTCAATTTTTCTTCGTAACTTAGTAGCGCAAAATGCAAAGCGAGTGGAATATGGCAAAAATAGTCAACAAATATCCTGTAGGAATACAGACATTCTCGAAGATACGCGAGAAAGGTTATCTCTATATAGATAAGACCCAATACATCGCGGAATTTAGAGAGAAAGGTATGAAGTTCATCTTTCTGAATCGTCCAAGACGATTCGGCAAGTCGCTCTTTGCCTCTACCCTTCAAGCCTATTTCGAGGGAAGAAAAGAACTTTTCGAAGGATTGACTATTGCTGATTACGAGAAGGAATGGGTGAAGCATCCTGTGCTTCATTTCGACCTCAGCGGTGCCAAGCACATGGGTGTGGAGCAACTGGAAAGATATTTGGCTGACATGCTTGAGGAGCAGGAGACGCTTTGGGGATACAAGACTCATCAGGTGGACGCAAACCTTCGCCTGAAAGACCTGGTGAAGAAAGCTTACGAGCAGACGGGCGAGAAAGTAGTTGTCATCATTGATGAATACGACGCCCCTTTGCTGGACGTGGTGCATGAGAAGGAAAACCTGCAACCACTTCGCCGCATCATGCAAAACTTCTACAGCCCGCTAAAGAAGCTCGATCCATACCTGGAGTTCACCTTCATCACGGGTATCACCAAGTTCTCGCAACTCAGCATCTTCAGCGAGCTCAACAACCTCGACAATATCAGCATGTTCGACCAGTATTCGGCCATCTGCGGCATCAGCAAGACGGAGCTTACTACGCAGATGAAACCGGATGTAGAGGCATTGGGCGAAGCCCTTGGTATGACGTATGAGGAGTGCCTGGCAGAGCTGACGCGATTCTATGACGGCTATCATTTCAGCGAGAAATCAGAAGATGTCTTCAATCCGTTCAGCCTGGTGAAGGCGCTGAATGCACGCAAGATTGCTCCTTACTGGTTTGGCTCGGGTACGCCAACTTATCTTATCAAGACGTTGCAGAAATATCATGTCAACGTGATGGATATTGAGAAGAAGTCATGTGACGTGGACGACTTTGATGTTTCGCCCGAAATGATGACTTCAGCGCTCCCGCTGCTCTATCAGAGCGGCTACCTCACCATCAAGAAGTACAATCCGATATTGCATCGCTATACGTTGGAGTATCCTAACCGGGAGGTAAAGATAGGCATGCTCAAGAGCCTTGCGCCCAACTACCTTTCGCCTATACCTCTGGACAACAACAGTCTGGTGGGTGATTTCCTGGAAAAGCTTTATGATGCAGACGTTGAGGGGGCGATGGTTCGCCTGAAGGCCTACCTTGCCAGCATCTCCAATCGTCTGAGCAACAAGAGCGAGCGCGATTTCCAGACCGTGTTCTATCTCGTCTTCAACCTGATGGGCGCCCACATGCGGGTCGAGGAGGACAGTGCGATAGGCAGGGCCGACGCCGTGGTGTATATGCCCGATGCCGTCTTTGTTTTTGAGCTCAAGTATGATGGCTCTGCAGAGGAAGCAATCCGGCAGATAGACGAAAAGGGCTATTTGATTCCCTATTCCGCCGATGGCAAGCGCCTGTTCAAGATAGGTGTCAATTACGATAGTACCCAGCGCACGATCAGCGACTGGATAATCCGAGAAGACTAAGACCTCGGAAAGAGTTAGCCGCAAAGACCAGCTTCTCCCCTTCCCCCTCCCCTGCCGCATACGAAAACAAAAACGTTAAACGTTAGTTTGTTAGTATGTGACCAGGGAGACGGGACACTCGCCCCATGCCTATCATTAACATATCTATTATCAGTTGATTATCAGCGCTATACACTCTAAACGGTAGAAAAGTGACCATATGGATTCTGATTAGATACGAAAAGGTGAATATTTAACGCATTTAACTTCCGACCACATTAGGAATCACGAAATAAGGGTTGGAAGGGACGCTTTTGAACGACCCCATAATGTGGTGAATGGAAGTTATAGGACGAAATCCATAAAGGGGTACGGTTGAAACGACTCCCTTGAACGTAGGGTGTGATTACATGTCATACCCTTTTGTTCTAAAAAGCATTTTTGTGTAGTTTACGATGCTACGTTTAGCTGTTTTTACTTGATAAACGCAGTTTTCCATTGTTTATGCTGTATTTCGAGATAAAAAACGTTATCTTTGCGGTGTAAAATATGATACTAGTATCAAAAATGGTACCCTAATATGATATTTGAACGTAAGAAATACTTGGAAGAACTTGTTGGAGCAAGGATAAATCTCATAAAAACTCTTTTTACAGGCAAGATTCTTGCTTTTTGATGATTTAATAAGTAGAAGTTAAAAAGCAAGAAATATGAGAATAACAAAGAAAACAATTCTGGCAATAGGTCTGATAGCCAGTTCGCTCACGCTGAACTCATGCGATGACAATGATAACAATGAGGTGTTACAGCGCCCAACTGCCCTTGTAACGGTGTATCCTTCTGCGCCTGACGGCTTCTTCATGCAACTTGATGAATCAACGTCGCTTGTACCTACCAATATGAAAGCCTCACCGTTTGGAGACAAGAAAGTGAGGGCTTTGGTGAACTATACAATAGAAGAACGAAGCTACGGAGGCAACCAACAGAGTGTGTATGTAAATTGGATTGACAGCATCCGTACCAAACAGCCAGTAATGACGCAAGGATCAGAAGAAAAAAATGCGAAAGCATTTGGAAATGACCCTATTGAAATTGTCCGTGATTGGGTTTCTGTTGCCGAGGACGGATATGTTACGCTCCGCATACGCACATTGTGGGGAGGAACTACCAAGCATGTCATTAATCTTGTGAGCGGTGTGAACAAAGATAATGTATATGAGTTCGACTTGCGCCACAATGCCCAAGGTAACACCAACGGAAGAATGGGGGATGCACTAATAGCATTTGACCTCAACTCACTATGGAAGGAACATCCTAAAGAACTGAAAATAAAACTCAATTGGCTGTCGTTCAGTGGCAAAAAGTCTGCCGAACTGTCGCTCAAAATGCATACGGTCACATCGGTGTACAATGCCGAAACACCGTCATTTTTGCATCGTATAGAATAAAAAACGAAAAAAATATTTTTTCCAGGCAAGATTTTACATTGCTCTTCATTTAAGGGAATGAGAGTACTCGAAAAAACAATCGTGCCAAGGCTGTAGATGGACGCATACTCATGCCGTGGCGCATAAGTTAAACGACAAAATTATAGAATAAAATGAAATCTATGAATTTCTTTAAGTTTGCAACATTAATCGTTTGTGCCGTATTTGCAATGGCATTTGCTTCATGCTCTGACGATGATGACAACACTCCCGCCATCAAGTTCAATCCTTCAACCGTTTCAGTTGCCGTTGGCGGCACACAGAATGTAAAGGTAGCAGGTGGAGATGGTACTTACACCGCTAAATCAAGCGATGACAAGACCGCCACCGTAACTGTTGACAAAGCTACAATTACGGTAAAAGGAGTAAAGGCTGGCAAGGCTACAGTTCTTGTTACTGACTCCAAGAAGGTGACTGGCAGCTTGAGCATTACCGTGGTTGATGGTGTTGTCGTGGACAAAGCCAAGACAAGTATTGCGGTCGGTAAGGAAGATGTAGTAAACATTAGTGGAGGTACAACACCTTATACGGCTGCAAGCAAAGATGATAAGATCGCCACTACTACCGTCAAGGACGCCAAACTTACCATAAAGGGAGTAAAGGTTGGAAGCACAACTATCACCATCACAGACAAAAACAAAAAAACTGCTACGGTAGTTGTTACAGTAACAAAATAAGGAACTCGTTGTTACGAGATAGTGCAAATGCTTTTTGCTGTATGGTAAAGGCATTTGCACTTCGCTGTTTCCAAAGCTTTTAAGCCTATAAACCTCATGTTCGGCTTAACATTCAGGAAAGAAACGGAAGAGGAACGATGGTTGCGAAAGGCACTCGATGGCGACAATACTGCCACCGAGTGGATTTATCGCAGGCATGTGCGATACCTGTCTGCACTCTGCTCACGCTACATCACAGAAGACGAAGACATTAAGGACGTGCTACAAGAATCGTTCATCAAGATATTTACTTTTCTGGATAGTTTCAAGTATCGTGGAGAGGGGTCTTTGAAAGCATGGATGGCAAAAATTACTCTCAATGAGACCCTGAAGTTTGTACGCAATAACAGCCGTTTGCCCATTGATAGTATCGATGATAAAGATATGAACATTGCAGATGGCGACAGTATGGAGACTGAGGACATACCTACCGATGTACTTCATCAGCTTATACGTGAGTTGCCCGATGGATACCGAACTGTATTCAATCTCTATGTCATTGACGACAAGAGTCACAAGGAAATAGCCCAATTGCTCGGCATAAAGGAGAATACTTCAGCTTCGCAGCTGCACAAGGCCAAATCAATGCTGGCGCGGAAGATAAAATATTATAGAACCATCAATTCCATTTAACGTATGAAAAATAATTGGCAAAAAGACATACACGACCGTTTGGGCAACTATGAGAAAGATGCACCAAAAGGACTTTGGGAGGACATTCGCAAAGGAACGACTGATGAGAATGGTGGCTATATGCACGGCGGTAGACCTTTCAAAACCTACTGGCTACGGCGCACAGCGTATACTGCTGCCGCTGCAAGCGTGGCTTTGTTGATAGGATATTCAATATATTCTGAATACACAAACGATGGGCAAACGCCAGCAGAAATGACAAATCTACAAATAGCACATACACCAGCAGAGCCATCCCCTAAAGGCAATATCGTTGCTGACGACGGCAATAATCCTATTGCCTGCAACTCACCTATGCCACGCATCAATACGACCATAGTACACAAATCTGTTGGTGACATTGATACATTGTCATCTTATGCTAATGATGAGAAATCTTTGGAAACAGCGTCTGACAACCATGAGGGGGATGATGCCAACAGCTCAAAAGAAACGAATACAACTTCCGACAAAGAAAAATTGCCGAAACGTGAGAATGAGAGCAAGAAAACAAACAATTATCATCAAAACAGCAATTACGGCAGTCTTGTGGCTTACAACTCTGACGCCAGGCGTCACGCCTCTTCGTCCACATCGCCACGTTGGACTGTAAGTACAAGTGCAATGGGATCGATGGGGTCATCAAGAAGCATTACATCTATTGGCGACCCTGTTGTTGCAACTGGTCCTGATGATTCTGACTGGGAGGACAGCCCTATGCTCGGCATCAACATATTCAATCAGGGAAAGGAAGTGAAGACAGAATACAAGCACCGCTTACCTGTACGCATTGGTGTGAAAGTGGCATACACATTTAACGAGCATTGGAGCATCGAAAGCGGACTTACATACACTCGCCTCTCCTCCGACATGAAAGACGGAACAAAAGAGAACTACTTTACGGGCGAGCAAAGGCTGAACTATGTAGGAATTCCTGTCAACATGAAATATAATGCATGGTCATACAAAAGGTTCAGTCTATATGGCTCGGCAGGTGTACTTGCAGAAAAATGCGTATCGGGAAATGTCACGAAAGAATATGTCATCAATAATGCGACAAAGAAGAAAGAGACTGTCAACATTGACAGCAAGCCTTTGCAAATGTCTGTAAATGCGGCTTTCGGCGTGCAGTTTGACGTGCTTGACAATGTCGGTATTTATGCAGAGCCGGGCGTAAGCTATCATTTAGACGACCATTCTTCGCTCCAGACTATCTACAAGGAGAAACCGCTGAACTTCAATCTCAATGTAGGTGTAAGATACACTATAGGTAAGTAACAATTAAGAAATATAAAATCATAAAGAATATGAATACAATAAAAACTTTGGCGTTAGCGACCATCATCATTGGTATGGCATCATGCGCCAGCACCCAAAGATCTCAAATGGAAGGTGCATTCGGAAAGAGTACAAAACTTACGACAGAAGAAGATTCTCTCTTCAAGGCTGTTGTCCTGTCGCACAGCAACTTGCAGCTGAAACCCCACAAGGTTTCTCGCCAAGTTGTGGCTGGAACAAACTATCGTTATGAATGCGTGGATAACAACAAAAAAAAGTTGAGGTTGTCGTCTATGAGCCACTTCCAGGACAGGGCGATGCCCGCATATTGAGCATTGGCGGAAAGGAACATACGGAATAGACGAGCAACTCGACAAGTGTTATCCCTGATGATTCCTAATGCGCCAAAAAGCACTCTGAAAGTGTTAAAAATCAAAGAATACTGAAAACCAAGGCTTTATGTTTGGTTGTTCATAGTAAATTATGGTTAGTTATAAGGCTCTAAATAAAATCAGAGTTTGGAAATTTAACATAAAGCTCTAAAGCAGCCAAAGGAGAATAAGAGAGGTTGGAACGTAAA
>ENA-UOJT01002118-UOJT01002118.1-human-gut-metagenome-genome-assembly--contig:-C15-NODE-2118-length-11990-cov-9.097444_pt1 | contig 11990 bp, 8 predicted proteins | sample MGYA00242357_ERZ723904 | MGnify/ENA metagenome assembly ERZ723904 | reverse complement strand
AGGTTATGGTACTTATTTCGAACTCACGTTTGTTTATTTATAGAGGAAATATAGCAAAAAACAACAAACTATTCCACCCTCGCATCACGATAACGTGCGGGGGACATGCCGGTGTGAGCTTTTACAAACTTGCCGAAGAAGGATTGGTTGGGGAAGTTGAACTCTTCTGCAATTTCTTTGATGGATTTGTCGGAGTGTTTCAGGCGGTGTTTGATATGCTCAATGGCTGTTTTGTTGATTAGTTCCAAAGGTGTCCTTCCACATGTTTTCTTGACGACTTTCGACAGATATTTGGGGCTGTAAAAGAGCGCATCGGCAAAATAAGATACCGAACGGTGCATGCCATTGTCTGCCGATAACTTTTCAGCGAATTTCCGGAAAATATAATCAGCCTGTTTAATCCCTTCTTTCGCATGTCCGACCTCTCCCAGTTCGATGGCTTCTTTGTGGAGAGTTCCCAGCATCTCACAGAAAAGTGCGGAAAACAGATGTTGTATTACTTCTTTATGATAATGATGAGGATCGTCGTTTATCTTTGCAACGATTAAATCCCTGTAATAAAACAAGATTTCATTTTTGTTTATCGGATTATTATGTATATAGATGGCCGTATTCCATGTCACTTTCTCCATTTTGAGGACACGGTGCAGGAAGCGGGTGGAGAAACCGGCAAGCCTGATTTTATTCCTGGGACTTAACATAATATGGCTGATGATGGTATTGGGAAGGCCAAGTAGTAGGTCGCCATCTTCCAATTGATAAGTTTTGCGGTTTATATCCAGCTGAATGCAGCCTTCCACGCAAATAGCCAGAAGAAAACAATCTAATCGTACCGTATCATTACCGGTTGGAGCTCCTTCCAGGCTGTTCACTATTGCAAAATCGTCATCTATATAATCGATGATGTGCTCGTTGGTCTTAAAGTCTTCTATACTGACAGTTTTGATTTCTTCATTTTCCATATACTCTATTTTTGTTTTTGCAAATTTGGCGAATAACCGGACAACTAAGATGTTCTATTTCACTACTTTGATGTTCTGTATTCCGCATGGGTGTATAAAATTAGCGTAAAAAAGCGATGGTAGGGGAAAATAAGACATCCTTGGAGAGAAATGGGGCACTATGGCTATGTTCCTTTCGTCTACATTTGTCCCAGTTTTTAATAGCAATAGTATGAATAAAACAAGTAAAAAATGGATACGGCTGATAGGGATTGTCGGTTGTACGATGTGGATGGCATCCTGTAAACAAGCTCCGGATGCACAGATGAAATCTTCTTATTCAATTATGAAAGTGGCTCCGGCGGACAAAGAGCTTACTTCTTCTTATTCGGCGACGATACGTGGGCGGCAGGATATCGACATTTATCCTCAGGTATCAGGAACTATCGAGAAACTTTACGTAACTGAAGGGCAAAAAGTACGTCGTGGGCAAGTGCTGTTCGTTATTGACCAGGTGCCTTACAGGGCAGCTCTCAAAACGGCTACTGCTAACGTGGAAGCGGCACGTGCCGCACTGGCAACAGCAGAATTGACCTATAACAGTAATAAGGAACTGAATGCTCAGAAAGTCGTTTCGGACTTTAGTCTGCAAACAGCTGAGAACACTTTCCTTTCTGCCAAGGCACAATTGGCACAGGCCGAAGCGCAGGAACTGAATGCACGCAATAACCTCTCTTATACGGAAGTGAAAAGTCCGTGCGATGGTGTTGTGGGCGCATTGCCTTACCGTGCAGGTGCATTGGTGAGCGCGAGTATACCGCAGCCGTTGACGACAGTAAGCGACAATTCCGATATGTATGTTTATTTCTCCATGACTGAAAACCAGTTGCTGGCCCTGACCCGCGAGCACGGAAGCATGGACGACGCATTGAAGAACATGCCGGAAGTGGAACTGAAGCTGAACGATAATTCGGTTTACGACAAAAAAGGAATCATAGAATCCATCAGCGGAGTCATCGACCGGCAGACAGGTACGGTGGTGGCACGTGTGGTATTCCCCAACGAATCGCGATTGCTTCATAGCGGAGCATCGGGCACGGTAGTGATACCGAGCGTTTATAAAGACTGTATCGTTGTCCCGCAGGGGGCGACTGTCCGGTTGCAGGATAAGACTGTTGTCTATAAGGTCGTGGACGGCAAGGCTGTCTCCACCCTGATAACCGTAGCCGGTATTAATGACGGGCGCGAGTATGTCGTGCTCGACGGGTTGAAAGCCGGTGATGAAATTGTATCGGAAGGTGCCGGGTTGGTACGCGAAGGTACTGTCGTAAAATAAAACAAGGAGAAAAAGAATATGAAAGGAAACATATTTATAAAACGGCCGGTGATGGCTATCTGTATCTCCGTGCTGATTTTGGTGATAGGGCTTATTTCGCTCTTTACGCTGCCGGTGGAACAGTATCCCGACATTGCGCCGCCTACGGTTTATGTGACCGCTTCTTACACGGGAGCCGATGCCGATGCTGTGATGAACAGTGTTGTCATGCCGCTGGAAGAAAGTATAAACGGGGTGGAGAACATGATGTATATTACTTCCACTGCTACCAATGCCGGTTCGGCAACTATACAGGTATATTTCAAGCAGGGGACAGACCCGGATATGGCAGCTGTCAATGTACAGAACCGTGTATCCAAGGCACAGGGACTTTTGCCGGCGGAGGTAACAAGGATTGGTGTGACTACACAGAAACGCCAGACCAGCTTCCTGCAAATCGGTGCAATGGTCTGTACCGACGGTCGTTACGACCAGACTTTCCTCGCCAATTATCTGGACATCAATGTTGTTCCCCAAATCAAACGTATTGAAGGTGTGGGTGATGTAATGGAATTGGGTGATACATATAGTATGCGTATCTGGCTGCGTCCGGAACGGATGGCGCAGTACGGCCTTGTCCCTTCGGATGTGACGGCAGTGCTGGGCGAACAGAATATCGAAGCGCCTACCGGTTCGCTGGGAGAAAATTCGGGGAATGTTTTCCAGTTCACGATGAAGTATCGCGGACGTTTGAAAAGCGTGGAAGAGTTTCAGAACACCGTTATCCGTTCGCAGAGCGACGGTTCCGTACTTCGCCTGAAAGATGTGGCTAATGTGGAACTGGGTACGTTGACGTACAGTTTCCGTAGCGAGATGGACGGTAAACCGGCTGTTCTTTTCATGATGTTCCAGACAGCAGGTTCCAATGCAACCGCTGTCAACAAACAAATAACTGCCCAGATGGAGCAGATGGAGAAGAGCTTACCGGAAGGGACGGAGTTCGTCACGATGATGAGTTCGAACGACTTCCTATTCGCTTCCATACATAATGTGGTGGAGACGCTTGTTATTGCCATCATCCTGGTTATCCTGGTGGTGTACTTCTTCCTGCAGGACTTGAAGAGTACGCTTATCCCGTCTATTTCTATTATAGTGTCGCTGGTCGGAACATTTGCCTGCCTTGTGGCTGCCGGATTCAGTCTCAATATCTTGACGCTGTTTGCCTTGGTACTTGCCATCGGAACGGTGGTGGATGATGCCATTGTGGTGGTCGAGGCGGTGCAGTCGAAGTTCGATGCCGGATATAAGTCGTCTTATCTCGCTACGAAAGATGCGATGGGCGATGTGACGATGGCTATCGTTTCCTGTACCTGTGTATTTATGGCAGTGTTTATCCCTGTAACATTTATGGGCGGAACGTCGGGGGTGTTCTATACACAGTTCGGTATCACGATGGCTACTGCGGTAGGTATCTCCATGATTTCGGCGTTGACCCTTTGCCCGGCTCTGTGTGCCATTATGATGCGTCCGTCGGATGGAACGAAGAGTGCAACGAGTATCAACGGACGGGTACGTGCAGCTTATAATGCTTCGTTCAATGCTGTGCTGGGTAAATATAAGAAAGGTGTAATGTTCTTTATCCATCATCGTTGGATGGTGTGGACTTCGCTGGTGGCTGTCATCGTTCTGCTGGTTTATCTGATGAATACCACTAAGACGGGACTCGTGCCGCAGGAAGACCAGGGCGTTATCATGGTGAACGTAAGTACTTCGCCGGGAAGCACGCTGGAAGAAACAAACAAGGTAATGAACAAGCTGGAAGATATTTTGAATAATACTCCTGAAATAGAACACTATGCCCGTGTTGCCGGATATGGACTTATGTCCGGGCAGGGTACTTCTTACGGAACAATTATCGTTCGCCTGAAAGACTGGAGCGAGCGAAAAGGGAAGGAGCATAACTCCGATGCTGTGGCTGCACGCCTCAATGCACAGTTCTACGGTATAAAGGAAGCACAGATATTCAGTTTCCAACCTGCCATGATTCCGGGGTACGGTATGGGTAATTCCCTTGAACTGAACCTTCAGGACCGAACGGGTGGCGATATGGCTACATTCTATAATTCGTCGATGCAGTTCCTCGGTGCGCTCAACCAGCGTCCGGAAATAACGATGGCCTATACTTCTTATGCGATGAACTTCCCGCAGATATCGGTAGATGTCGATGCGGCAAAATGTAAACGTGCAGGTATCTCACCAAGCACCGTACTCGATGCCTTGGGCAGTTATTGCGGTGGCGCTTATATCTCGAACTTCAACCAGTTCGGTAAAGTATACCGCGTAATGATGCAGGCTTCGCCCGAGTATCGCCTGGACCAGCAGTCTTTGGATAATATGTTCGTGCGTAACGGAGCGGAAATGGCTCCTATCAGCCAGTTCGTGACATTGACGGAAGTGCTCGGACCGGAAACGTCCAACCGTTTCAATCTGTATAGCACCATTACAGCGAATGTGAACCCGGCCGAAGGATATTCATCCGGTGAGGTGCAGAAGGCTATCGAAGAGGTGGCAGCACAGAGTCTGCCGGCAGGATATGGATACGAATACGGCGGTATGGCCCGCGAAGAGGCCAGCAGTAGCGGTGCACAGACGGTTTTCATTTATGCTATTTGTATATTCCTTATTTATCTGATTCTGGCTTGTCTTTATGAGAGCTTCCTGGTTCCGTTTGCCGTTATCTTCTCCGTACCGTTCGGGTTGATGGGTAGCTTCCTGTTCGCCAAGATATTCGGATTGGAAAATAACATTTACTTGCAGACAGGTGTGATTATGTTGATTGGTTTGCTGGCAAAGACGGCTATCCTGATTACGGAGTACGCCATCGAACGCCGCCGCAAAGGAATGGGGATCGTCGAATCGGCTTATTCAGCCGCACAGGTTCGTCTGCGTCCTATCCTGATGACGGTGTTGACGATGATTTTCGGTATGCTGCCGTTGATGTTCTCCAGCGGTGCAGGTGCCAACGGAAACAGTTCGTTGGGTACGGGTGTCGTTGGTGGTATGGCTGTCGGAACACTGGCGTTGCTGTTTGTAGTTCCGGTATTCTATATCATCTTTGAATATCTGCAGGAAAAGATACGTAAACCGATGGAAGAAGAAGCCGACGTGCAGGTGTTGCTGGAACAGGAGAGAAGTGCAGCCGAACGTGGCGGCGTTGAATAATCAATAAATAAAAGGAATATGAAAAAGATAATTCTGTTAACGACTGTATCTGCCTTGCTAAGCAGTTGCGGCATATACAGCAAATATAAACCCGCTACCACCGTCCCCGACCATCTCTATGGCGAGGAAGTGGTGGCAGAAGATACCGCCAGCTTCGGTAACATGGAATGGCGTGAACTCTTCACCGACCCGCAGCTGCAACAACTTATCGAACATGGTTTGCAGAACAACACCGATTACCAGTCGGCCCAACTCCGTGTGGAGCAGGCCGAAGCGACTTTGATGTCTGCAAAACTGGCATTTCTTCCTTCTTTCGCCTTTACGCCGCAGGGATCTGTGAGTAGTTTCGACGGTCGTAAGGCAACACAGACTTACTCGTTGCCTATCACCGCCAGCTGGGAACTGGATATCTTCGGACGTATGCGTAATGCGAAAGAACAAGCTAAAGCACTATTTGCCCAAAGCCGTGACTATCAGCAGGCGGTCCGCACCCAGCTGATAGCCGGTATAGCCAACACCTACTATACTTTGCTGATGTTGGACGAGCAGCTTTACATCACGCGCCAGACGGAAGAAGCATGGAAAGAAACCGTTGCTTCCACCCGTGCCCTGATGAAAGCCGGCTTGTCCAACGAATCAGCCGTATCGCAGATGGAAGCGGCATATTACCAGGTACAGTCCTCCGTGCTGGACCTGAAGGAGCAGATAAACCAGGTGGAAAACAGTCTCGCCCTTTTGTTGGCTGAGACTCCGCGATATTACGAACGGGGAGAGTTGGGAGTACAACAGTTCCCCGACAATTTCTCCCTCGGTGTTCCCATGCAGATGCTGGCAAACCGTCCCGATGTCCGTTCGGCCGAAAGGACGCTGGAAGCCGCTTTCTACGGAACCAACCAGGCGCGTTCCGCTTTCTATCCCTCGATAACATTGAGCGGTAGCGCGGGATGGACGAACAATGCCGGTTCGATGATTGTAAACCCGGGCAAATTCCTGGCTTCGGCAGTAGGTTCACTGACACAGCCACTGTTTGCCCGTGGGGAGATTATCGCCCAGTACAAGATTACCAAGCTGCAACAGGAAGAGGCGGCCCTTGCCTTCCAGCAATCATTGCTGAATGCCGGAAGCGAGGTAAATGACGCCCTGACTGCTTGTCAAACCAGCCGTGAAAAGAGTTTCTTGCTGGACAAACAAATCACGTCCCTGGAAGCAGCATTAAAAAGCACTTCTCTGTTGATGGAGCACGGCACGACCACTTATCTGGAAGTGTTGACCGCCAGGCAGAGTCTGCTCAGCGCACAACTAACCCGTACCGCCAACCGTTTTACTGAGATACAAAGCGTGATTAATCTCTACAGGGCTTTGGGGGGCGGAAGAGAATAGCCCACTGTTTTTTATTTTTCGTACAACAAAGGAGGGGTTGCCTGGAAAGTGATTTTAGGGCAACCCGTTTTTATGCCTTTCAGTGATAAGATTATACAATAATAGTCTCTGCCTGTGGCCATCGGCCTATACCGATTTTTCGGTGGCCTCCACTCCCTGGAAAGAGAGGAAAGGAGACCTTGTCCGTTCGGTCGGGAAGAACTCGCTGCTGCTCCTGAACCTGCCTCCCGATAAACGCGGTTTGATCCACGAAAACGATATTTCTTCCCTGATTCTCCGCTTTGCTCCCGTACGTTGCAACAAGGCCCGGATTATTATAAACGGGGCAAGGGATGTTCCGCAACTATCGGAGATAGGCTTTTATAAGGCTTCAGAAGAAGAAATATAATGTATATAATGCCAGGCTGATTAGCGCGGCAATATTGAAGGTCTACGGCAGTGCCTCGCTAAATAGTCTGGCATTTTTGCAGTTGGAGGAAATGCCTTTTTAAATAAGCCGGCACTATTGTTGGACTCCGAAATTGCCGCGCTAATCAGCCTGGCAATATTTTTATTTGTCCGGACTTGTTTCTCCGCTTTTTATCCCTTATCTTTACCTGCGTAACTTTAAAAGAACAACGCATGAGCCATAAATTTCCTACCATATCAGTCACCAAACTGTTTGTAAGCATCGATCCTCGTCCGGCAACCGAAGAAGAGCGCTGGATGGGCCTTCCTGCCATCGTTCCCGGTTATCGTCCGAGCGGCAATACGTTTATCGATCATTTTATGCCGTTGCTTCATGCCGGAGGGGCGCTTCCGGTGGAGTATTATGCCAAGGAACTTGAAGTGAGCGTCTCCGATTTAAACGGTGCAATAAAAGTGCTGGCCGGTACGTCGGTCGCGAAGTTTATCGAAGACTATTCGCTGGAGATGGCCAAATACATGCTAGCGCATAGTAAATCTGAAATACGGGCGGTGGCACAACGTTGTGGTTATAGTCCCAGCGGCCTGTTCCGGGTTTTCCGGCGACGCTTTAAGATGTCGCCGGAAGATTGGCGGTGGAACTATCGTATTTCTTGACGAGGAACGATCAGCAGTTAAATTCTTCGTCGGAAGAAGGGGCACCCTTCTCAAACTCATTTTTTAGCTGTCCGACCCATTTCCGGACTCTTTCATCGGTTTTATCGGACTGGTTCTCTATGTCCAGTATCAATCCGAGGAATTGCCCGTTTTGCAGTGCACCGGATCGGTTGAAATGGTATCCTTCCGGCGACGTCCTTCCAACCAGGGTGGCTCCCCGGTCGGTGAAGGCCTTTGCCAGAATGCCGATTCCATCGGCGAAATTGTCCGGATACTTCTTCTGGTCTCCCAATCCGAAGAGGGCGACTTTCTTGCCGGTCAGGTCGAGACCGGTAAGTTCGGGGAGCGTCTCGTCCCAGTAGGTCGGCAATTCGCCGTCGAACCAGGTGGAAGAGCCAGCGATGATATATTCATATGCATTAAACTCCTTTTCATCGGATTGTTCGACAGGAATGATATCGACGATATCTTCTCCGAACGCTTCCTTTATCTTTTTGGCGACAGCAGCAGTCTTAGCTGTCGCGGTTCCGTAAAATAATCCTATTTTTTTCATTATTCGTTTGCTTTTTTAGTAATCCAACAATTCTTTTGCCGCCTTATAAATCTTCTCTTCATTCGGCAGGATTGCCTTTTCGAGTATCGGGCTGAATCCGACGGGCGTGAAGAGGGAGCCGACGCGCTGTATCGGTGCGTCCAGGTATTGGAACAGTTCGGCGCCAATCATACTGGCAATTTCCGCCCCGAAACCGGAGAAAACCTTGTCTTCATGCACAATCAGGACTTTGCTTGTCTTCTTGACAGATTCGAAAATAGTATCTTTATCTAACGGTATCAGGGAGCGGAGGTCGATAACTTCGACATTCCGGTTATGTTCCCGTTGTAACCGTTCGGCAACGTTGAGGCAGAGATGCGTGGTATTACCGTAAGTGATAATGCTCATATCGTCTCCCGGACGGCGGATGCGTGCCTTGCCGAAAGGAACCTCGAAGTCATCGGGAACCACGGCCGAGGCTTCCACCGCATTATACAAAGCCTTCGGTTCGAGGAAGAGGGTAAACCCTTTCGAACGCATGCTTGTCCGGAGCAACCCTGCGGCATCATCGGCAAATGAAGGGTAAACGATTCGTGCACCGGGCAAGGTAGTCAGTGCCCCTTCTATCGTTTGCGAATGATACAGGCCGCCGCCGATGTATCCGCCCGAAGCCAATCGGAGCGTGATGTTGGGCGTGAACTGTCCGTAGCTTCTCCAGTATTCATGGGTACATTCCACATACTGTTCGACTGCCGGCCAGAAATAATCGGCAAACTCGGCGCCTTCTATCACGACATGTATTTTGGGGTCGAAACGGCACATGCCGTTGGCCGTGCCGACGATATAGTCTTCGGCAATCGGAGCGTTGAAGACACGGGCGTCGCCAAACTCCTGCTGCATCCCTTTCGAGATGTTGAAGACGCCGCCTTTTTCTTTATTGGCAATATCCTGTCCCCAAATGAAGGTGTCCGGATTATACCGGAACTCCGCTTTCAGCGTCTTGTTGATGGCAGTGACCAATGTTTCTTTTTCTCCCTTTTCATCGTGTGGTATGCCATCTGTATACTTCCGGGGAATATAAGGTTCGGGCAAGACAAAATCGGTAACTGTGGCTGGGTCAGGGTCGGGAGCGGCAAGCGCTTTCCGGTTAGCTGCGGACAGGTCTTTCTTTGCTTTGTCTTCTATCTCCTTTAACTCTTCTTCGGTGAAACGTTTATAGCGGAGAAGCATGCGGCGAAATTTATACAAAGGGTCTGCCGCCTTTACATAATTCAGCTCGTTTTCATCGCGGTATAACGTATGTTTGTCTGAGTTCGAATGCGAACCGATACGTACGCAGTTGGCCTGTACGATGACCGGCGTACGGTTGAGGGCATACTCTTTGGCCTCCGTCATGGCGTTCATGGAGTCGAAGACGTCTTTGCCGTTGCAATGGATAATTTTCAGGTTCTTGAACCCCGAGAAGTTGTCGGCAACCTTGCGGTTGGCAGTCTGGTCTTCTTTCGGGACGGAAATGCCATATCCGTTATCCTGGATGACGAAGATGACAGGCAGGCGTTCAGTGCTGGCTCCGTTGATTGCTTCGTAGACGAAGCCTTCGGAAGTGGCCGATTCACCGTGGGAAGTGATGGCAACCCCCTTGTGCCCGTAGTAAACCATGGCACGCCCGACGCCGGCAGCATGCAAATCATGTGTGCCGGTTGCGGAGGATATATTTTCGATGTTCCATTCTGTTTTTGCAAAATGGTTGGACATGTGGCGGCCTCCGCCAGTCAGGTCGGTCGCCTTGGAGATGCCGTTGAGTATAATTTCTTCGGGAGTCATTCCTGCCGATAGAACGGTGAGCATGTCCCGGTAATAAGGGAACAGGAAATCTTCTCCCTTTTTGAAAACCTGCCCGACCGCAAGCTGAATCCCATCATGTCCGGCGTAGGGAGCATGATACGACCAGCCCAGCGATTGCAGCAGGTAGGCAGGGGCCTTTTCGTCGAGAGCCCGGCCGAGTGTCATCAGATAGAACCACTTTTGCAGGGTTTCTTTATCCGTATTTTTTATATCGTACTTTTTCATGTTTAATTGATTTACTTATTAAAGACTCCAGTTTTCCAGATAATCGGCAATGCGGCGGAGGAAAGCACCTCCCAGGGCACCGTTGATAAGACGGTGGTCGTATGACAGGGACAGATACATTTTATGCCGGATTCCGATGGTGTCGCCTTCCGGTGTTTCGATGACCGCCGGCTTTTTCTCTATATAACCGACTCCCAGGATGGCAACCTGTGGTTGGTTGATGATTGGTGTAGCGAACAGGTTCTTGAATGTACCGAAGTTCGTGATTGTGAAGGTGCCTCCCTGAATATCGTCCGGTGCGAGCTTGTTGTCGCGTGCCTTGTTTGCCAGGGTGTCTATGGCGACAGCCAGGCCATTCAGGTTCAGCTTGTCGGCGTCGCGAACAACCGGGACAATCAGATTTCCGTCATCCAGCGAGACTGCGATTCCCACATTGATATGTTTCTTCAGAATGATTTGGTAGCCGTTGACGGAGGCGTTTACCTGGGGAAATTCGGACAAGGCTTTTGCTGTTGCCTCCGTAATGGCCGGCATATAAGTCAAGCTGATGCCTTCCCGTTTCCGGAATGTCTCCTTGTTGCGTGAGCGCCATTGAACCAGTTTGGTGACATCCACTTCCACGACAGTTGTCACATGGGGCGATACGTTCTTCGACATAACCATATGGTCGGCGATAATCTTGCCTACACGGTCCATTTCCATCACCTTGTCTTCGCTGCCAGCCGATATCGGGGCGGAAGATATTACTTGTGAAGCGGGAGCGGAAGGTGCCGGACTTGTCTGTGCCGGTTTGGCTTGTGAAGCCGGAGCCGGTTTACTTTCGGTTACAGTCTGTGAGGCTGGTTGGGATTGCGTTTTCGTTGTCGCATCTTTCTTTCCCGAGAGATAATCTTTCATATCTTTTTTACTCAGGCGCCCCATATAGCCGGTTCCTTGAATCCGGTCCAGTTCATCCTGCGACAGATTAGCGTCGCGGGCCATCTGAAGTACGACGGGTGAATACCATCTTTCGTCTTCTGTGACGGCCTGTGCTTTAGGGACGGGAGTGGCGGAGGGAACGTTCTTGTCATTTGCCGGTGTTTCAGCAGATTCTTTTTCGGGAATGGTCGTATGGGCGGCTGTATCATTATCCGTATCATCTTCCGAGCCTTCGAGTCCGATAATGGCAACGGTTGTGCCAACCGCAACGGTGTCGCCTTCCTGGAATAATATTTCAAGGACTTTCCCGGCAACGGGAGAGGGGATTTCCGCGCTGACTTTGGCTGTGCTTACTTCAAAGAGTACGTCGTCCTCATTGATTGAGTCGCCGGTTTTTACAGACCAGGAGATAATCGTTCCTTCTGTAATGCTTTCGCCCAGTTTGGGCATTTTTATTTCAAATGTAGCCATAATATAATTAACTTTTATCTTTTTGTTTACCGCCGCATGAATAAATAAAACGGACGTGTCAGGGTTTATTATATTGTTT
>ENA-UOJT01002112-UOJT01002112.1-human-gut-metagenome-genome-assembly--contig:-C15-NODE-2112-length-12001-cov-6.814499_pt1 | contig 12001 bp, 7 predicted proteins | sample MGYA00242357_ERZ723904 | MGnify/ENA metagenome assembly ERZ723904 | reverse complement strand
GTTCGGTTTTTTCCCAGCCAAGGCACGGGTCGGTGATGGACTGACCGAAGACTTCCCCGTCGGTTTTCTGACAGCCGTCCACGAGGTAGCTTTCGATCATCAGTCCCTTGCAGAGTCGCCGGATATCGGAGTTCTGGCGCATGGAACCGAGCACATCGCGGGATATCCGGATCTGCTCCTCATAGTGCTTGCCGGAATTGGCGTGGTTGGTATCAATGAGGACGGCGGGGTTTTCCAGTCCGGACTTGGCGTACCGCTCGTACAGACCGGCAAGATCCTCGTAGTGGTAGTTGGAAACCGTCTTGCCGTCCGTGGTCTGATAGCCGCGCAGGATGGCGTGCGCCAGCGGATTGCCGGTGCTTTCCACCTCCCAGCCGCGGTAAATGAAGGTGTGCGGATGGTGCGCCGCCGTGATGGCGTTCATCATGACCGACAGATCGCCCCCGGTCGGATTCTTCAGCCCGACCGGAATATCCAGACCGCTCGCCGTCAGGCGGTGCTGCTGGTTCTCCACGCTCCGCGCGCCGACGGCAACATAGGAAAGCAGATCGGACAGGTAGCGGTGGTTGTCCGGATACAGCATCTCGTCCGCGCTGGACAGTCCGTAATCCCGCAGGGCGCTCATGTGCAGCTGCCGGATGGCTATGATGCCGCGCAGCATATCCGGATGTCCGTGCGGATCCGGCTGGTGGAGCATTCCCTTGTAGCCGTCGCCGGTCGTGCGCGGCTTGTTGGTGTAGATGCGCGGCACGATGAGGATCTTGTCCTGCACCTTGTCCGCCACGCGGCGCAGACGCCCGATATACTCCAGCACCGACTCGCTCTTGTCCGCAGAGCAGGGTCCGATGACCAGCAGAAACCGATCGCTCTGCCCGGTAAAGATGTCCCGTATCGCCTCATCCCGCGCCCGCTTGACCGCCGCCATCTCCGGCGTGACCGGGTACCATTCCTTTGTCTCCTGCGGGATGGGCAGTTTTCTGTAAAATTTCATGTTCATATGCAGGTATCCTCCTGCTTTCGCAAATGCGAAAGCCTTTCCTCCTATTTCATTTTTCCCGGTTTTCCGGATGTTCTGCCCGACTGCCGGCTACCGGCTTGTCGAACTTTTCCCGCCGTTCGCCGGACAGGCGCATCATGTCGCGCATGGTCTCCCTGTCCCCGTCCGCCAGCGTCCCGCGCAGCCTGTCAAACGCCGCGCTGAAGCGATCCATCTCCTCCAGCAGAGCATCCCGGTTGCACAGGAACAGCTCGCTCCACATCTCGTCGTTGATGCGCGCAATCCGCGTCAGGTCGCGGAAGGAGTCGCCTGTGAACGCCTCCAGCCCCGGCTGGTCGTTGGCGCACATCAGCGCCACGGCAATGCAGTGGGTCAGCTGGGACAGGAACGCAATCATCCGGTCATGCTCCCCGACCGACAGGCGGCTGATGCGGTGGAAGCCGAGCAGTTCGCCCAGCCGGACGCACAGCGCAATTGCCTCCGGCGTGTTTCGGTCGGTCGGCACCACGATGTAGTTCGCGCTGCGGAAAACGCTGTCGTCGCTGTGTTGCACGCCGCATTTCTCTCTGCCCGCCATCGGGTGCGCCGCGATAAACTCAACGCCCTCCGGCATCAGTGCCTGCATCCTGTCCACAATGCCGCCCTTGACGCCGGTAACATCCGTGACCAGCGTGCCCGGCGTCAAAAGATGCGCGTTCTCCTCCGCCCATGCCAGCAGGGTGTGCGGGTACAGGGCAAGCACCACAAGGTCCGCCCACGCGAACAGCGCCGGCTCTGCCTCCGTACTGCCCCCCGCAAGGAAGCCCTCCCGGACGGCATAGGCGATATCCGCCTGCTCCTTCGTAACGGCGCGGACGGAAAAGCCCTGCTTTGTCAGCGCCTTGGCGTAACTGCCGCCGATAAGTCCCAGACCCACGATGAGCACGTGGGCACGGCTGTCCAGTTGTTTCAGTCTGAGTCCTGCTCCCATTCCCTATGTCTCTCCCTCCGTGCGCACCGCTATCCCCAGCGACCGCAACGTATCAAAAAATTCCGGCATACTTTTGGCGACGCACTCCGCGCCGTCGATGCTGCCCCCGGTGCGGCACAGCAGAACCGCCAGCGACATGGCGACCCGGTGGTCATTGTGCGCGCACAGTGCCCCGTCCGGTGCGTGTACGCCCGGCTCCACCGTGATTTCGTTCTCCCCGACCGTGATGCGCACGCCGCACCGCCGCAGTTCGGCAGCCATTGCCTCGCCGCGGTCGCTTTCCTTGAAGCGGAGCCGCGCCGTATCGCACAGCGTGCCGCCGTGGTGCAGCGCCGCCACCACCAGCAGGATCGGGGCAAGGTCCGGGCAGTCCGCCACGGACAGCCGGCACTTCTCCCGGCACAGGCGCTCCATGTACGCCCCGAACACGCGGTCGCCCTGTGCGCCGTCATCGCGGAAATCCGCCAGCGAAATATCCCCGCCCAGCGTCCGCATGGCACCGAAGAAGGCGGCGGCGGACTGGTCGGTCGGCACGCAGAGCGTCTGCTCCGGCGCCCGCCCCGTCTGCCCACCGGGTATGCGGTATGCCTGCACGCCGTCCGCCCCGACCGTATAGCCGAACAGCCGCAGGGCGTCCAGCGTCAGCCCGATGTAGGACGCGCTCCCGACCTGCCCGGTCAGGCGCAGGGAGCTGTCCCCGCGCAGGTGGGGCAGGGCAAGCAGCAGTCCCGAAACAAACTGACTGCTGATGTCGCCGGGAAAGCAGAAGGCATCCGGATGCAGACCGCCCCCCACCGTGACGCCTGCTTCCGTCCGTGCGAAGAGCACACCCTGCGCCCGGCAGATGTCCTCATACACGGACAGCGGGCGTGCAAATAGGCGCGGTGCGCCCGTAAAGGTTATCCGGGCGCCCGCCGGCTGCAGCAGGGCGAACGGGAGCAGCAAGCGCAGGGTTGTACCGCTCTCGCCGCAGTCGACAACGGCGTCCGGCGGAAAGCCGACCGGCACCCGCCCGCAGATCGTTGCCCCGGTGCCGTCCTGCCGGATTGCGGCGCCCATGGCGCGCAGACAGCGCAGGGTTGCCCGGATATCCGCGTTGTCCGGCAGATCGCGCAGGCGCGTCTCCCCCGGCGTGAATGCCGCCGCGATCAGGTACCGGTGCGCGACGCTCTTGGAGGCCGGCACCCGCACGGTTCCCTGCGGGATGCCGGGCGTGACGGTCACACGCATGGCGGTTCCTCCCCCTGCACCGGCTGTCCCAGCGACAGCAGCAGGTCGATCGCCTCGCAGTACCCCGCAAAGCCGTGCCCCTTGATGCAGGCTATGCAGGCGGCGCGCACGTAGCTGACGCGGCGGAACTCCTCCCGCGTATCCACGTCCGAAATATGCACCTCCACGGTCGGGATGCCGACCGCCTTGAGCGCGTCCAGCAGGGCGACCGAGGTGTGCGTGTAGGCGGCAGGGTTGAGCACGATGCCGTCATACACGCCGAGCGCATCCTGCACGGCGTCCACCAAAGCCCCCTCGTGGTTGGACTGGAAAAATCCGATCCCGACTCCCCGCCGCTCCGCGTGCCCGCGGAGCATATCGCACAGGGAGCGGTAGGTCTGCGTACCGTATATCTGCGGCTCCCGGACGCCGAGCAGGTTCAGGTTGGGACCGTTGATGACCAGTATCCGGCGCATCGCAGGCCGTTTCGTGTCTGTATTCAAAGCAGATCGCTCCTTTCTTTCTGTTGCACCGCCAGTGCCGCCAGCAGGCGGTCGGCGCAGTCCTCCGGGGCGCCGGACACAGGGAAGCGCAGATCGGCTGCCTCCCGGTACAGCGCCTCGCGCGCCCGGAATACCCGCTCCAGCGCCGCCCGGTCGCGCGTCAGCGGGCGGTCATCGGATGGTTGGATCCCGCTCAGCGGGCGATCCAGGTACACCAGCCTGCCGTTGCGGCGCAGTGCCTGTATGTTTTCGTTCCGCGTGACCGCGCCGCCGCCCGTGGCAATGATACAGCCCGTCCCTGCGGCAAGCTCCCGCAGGACAGCGCTCTCCTCCTGCCGGAACGCCTCCTCGCCGTGCGCGGTCATGTACGCCGCCGGCGTCATGCCGACACGCTGCGCCAGCAGGGCATCACTGTCGGCAAAGGGCTTGCCGGTCCGCGCCGCCAGCAGTCTGCCGAGCGTGCTTTTGCCGCTGCCCGGCATCCCGATCAGTACGATGTTTTCCTTGCGCTCCCGGATGGCGGCATATACGTCGTCGGTTCTGTCCGGCATATCCGGGCGATCCAGAAACAGTGCCGCCGCATACGCCGCCTGCGCAACCAGCATATACAGCCCGCCGGCGGCGGGAATGCCGCACGCCCGCGCACGGCAGACAAATGCGGTCCGCAGCGGGTGGTACACTGCGTCCGCCACGCCGCGCAGGTGCGGGAAATCCGCCGGGTCTGCGGGTATATCCTCATCGTGCGGGAACATCCCGACCGGAGTCGTGTTGAGCAGGATTCCGATGTCCTCCCGCCGCCCGTACAGGGCATCATACCCGACGGTATCCTCCCCGGCAGGTCTGCGCGACACGCGGATGACCGATGCCGCTCCCTCCGCCCGCAGGACGGCGCAGGCGGTCGAGGACGTGCCCCCGGTGCCCAGCACCGCCGCGCACTGCCCGCGCACGTCGATCCCGGCGCGGCGGAGCAGCAGGCGCATCCCGTCAAAATCCGTGTTGTAGCCGATGAGCTTTCCGTCCCGGCACAGCACCGTGTTGACTGCGCCGATGGCACGCGCCGATCCGTCGATGCTGTCCAGGTACGGTATGACCGTCCGCTTGTAGGGAATGGTCACATTGATTCCCCGGAAGTCGCGGGCGCGCATAAAATCCCCGACCTCCTCCGGCTTCAGCTCGCAGAGCCTGTAATCGTATTTCCCCAGCATGGCGTGGATCTCCGCCGAGAAGCTGTGTCCGAGATGCTCCCCGATACAGCCGTACTCCGTTATTTTCCGCTCCATACCTGCCTCCTCAGACCCGCAATGCATCGTTGCCGAAGCGCATCAGCAGCAGATCCGCCACGGTCAGTGCCGTGACCGCGTCAATAACCGGGCAGGCACGCGGCGCCACGCAGGGGTCATGCCTGCCGCGCACGCGCAGCGTCACGTTCTCGCCCCGGACAAAGTCCACGCTGTCCTGCGGCAGTGCGATGGACGGAGTCGGCTTGACGGCACAGCGGAACACCAGCGGCATTCCGTTGGTGATGCCGCCGCCGATGCCGCTGCCGCGGTTGCCGACCGTGACGACCGCGCCGGTCTCGGTGATCCGGTAGGGATCGTTGGCGGCACTCCCGCGCATTCCGGCAAGCGCAAAGCCGTCGCCGAACTCCACGCCCCGGACTGCCGGAACCGAAAAAAGCCCGTGCGCCAGCATTCCCTCCACCGTATCAAACCACGGCTCGCCCAATCCCGCGCAAAGCCCGGTCACAGCCGTTTCGGTCACTCCGCCGACGCTGTCGCCGTCCGCCTTGGCGGCAAGGATGGCTTGCTGCATCCGCTCGCCCGCCGCCCGGTCAAGCACCGGGAAGCCCGGCTCGCGCAGGGCGTCCAGCTCCCCGTCCGGGATCTGCCCGTCCGTCTGCCGGAAGGGTCTGTCCTGCACGCCGGCGCAAGCCGCCAGATGCGTCCCGATCCGGATGCCCCTGCCACGCAGGGCGCCCTCCGCGATCGCACCGGCAGCCACCAGTGCCGCCGTGATGCGTCCGCTGAAATGCCCCCCGCCGCGGTAGTCGGAATAGCCGTGATACTTGCAGAACGCCGGGTAATCGCTGTGCCCGGGGCGGGCGCAGTCCTGCATCCCGGCATAGTCGCCGCTGTGCTGTCCGGCGTTGGGAATCCGGATGCAGAGCGGCGTTCCGGTCGTGCAGCCGTTGAACACGCCGCTCTCAATCACGAAGGGATCCTGCTCCACGCGTGCCGTCGCCGTCTGCCCATGCGGGCGGCGGCGGGTCAGCTCCCGCGCGATGTGTGCCTCATCCACCGGTATACCGGGCGACAGCCCGTCCAGCACGGCACCGATGCTGCTTCCGTGACTCTCGCCGAACAGCGTCAGAGTCAGTGCGTTTCCGTATACGTTCTTCATAGGAACGAGATCACCTCCCCGCACGAACCGAGGATGTCGTCCGTGCTTTCCTTTTGCAGGGTAAACCGACCGATTTCCGGGACGCGCACCGTTGTGATGCCGTCCGCGCCCGCCTTCTTGTCGTGTGCCAGAACCGCGCAGAGGTCGTCCCGCCCGCACCGGAAGGCGGTCGGCAGGTCGTACCGGTGCAGCAGGCGCGTGAGCCGGCGCCGCACCTCGCCGTCCGTCATGGCAAGCATCCCAATGCTGACGCACTCGCCGTGCAGGAGCGGGTACGGCTGGCGGGCGCTGATGCTCTCAACGGCGTGCCCTACGGTATGCCCGAAATTGAGCACGCGGCGCAAGCCCCCCTCCCGTTCGTCCGCCTCGACAACTGCCATCTTGATGCGCAGTGCCGCACAGATCAGCTCCTCCCGGGAAATACAGGCGCTCCTGTCCTCCAGCCGCGCGAACATGGCGGCGTCCGAGGTGGCAAACATCTTGATGATCTCCGCCATGCCGCAGGCGTACTGACGCGCATCCAGCGTCTGCAGTACGCAGGGGTCAGCCAGCACCGCCCGCGGCTGGTAGAAGGTGCCGACTATGTTCTTGTACCCGTCAAGATCCACGGCGACCTTGCCCCCGACCGAGGAATCCACCATGGCAAGCAGGGTGGTCGGCAGGTTGTAAAAGTCGATCCCGCGCATATAGGTCGCCGCGACAAACCCGCCGAGATCCCCTATCACGCCGCCGCCGACCGCCACCAGCGCATCGCCGCGGTCAAAGCCTGCCTTCAGCATGATTCTGAGGACGGAAAGCCATGTATCGGGGCACTTGTTCGCCTCGCCCGGCTCCAGCGTGACAAGGTGCGGCTCGGCGCACGCATCCGCGACCGCCTGCGCGTAGGCAGCCGGTACGCCGCTGTCGGTTAGGATCAGGACGCGGCGGCGGAGCGAAAAACAGCTTCCGACCTGCGCCAGCGCGCCTTCCTCCACTGTGATCGGGTAGCTGTGCGCCCCCAGATTCATAGTCAGTACGCTCATTCTGTGATCATTCCTTTCTCACCAATGCGGAAGTTTCGGGCGGTTCCGGTTTGCCGGGGCGCAAAACTTCCTGTCTGAAAAAATAGTTTCAGGCATCCGTTCGGTTCAGCATCCGCTCCCCGGAAAAGCTCCCCAGCACGCGCACGCTGTTGCAGACCCGCTCCAGCTCGCGGCGCATGGTCTGCCCCGCCTCGGTGCCGAGGTTGCCTTCCCCCTCGGCGTAGAAATAGTATGCCCAGTTTTCCACGCCGGTCGGGTGGCTTTTCAGGCACTTGAGGTTGTAGTCATGCCGGCTGATGACGGATATGGCATCGCCCAGTGCGCCGGGCTGGTTCTTACAGCTGAACAGCAGGACGAAGTGATTGTCGGACGGCTTGATCTCGCACGCCGCCGGGGAAAACACCGCAAAGCGCGTGGTGTTGGATTTCTGCTCGTTGATGTCGTTCTCCAGCACCTGCAGACCGTACAAATCCGCCGTCTCCCGCGCGGCGATGACAGCCACCTCGCGCCGCTCCCCGGCGGCGACCGTCCGGGCGGCGACCGCCGTATTCACGGCTGTCGTCTGTATCCAGCCCTGCCGCCGCAGGTAGGGCTGGCACTGGGCAAGCGCCTGCGGGTGGCTGACCACCTCGCGCACCTCCGCCAGCGTAACGCCGGGCTTGGCGAGCAGGCATTGGGACAGCGGCAGGTCGTAGATCCCGCTGATGGTCAGGGATCCGCGCCACGCAAGATCCATAACCTGCCCGACGTCGCCCGCATAACTGTTCTCGATCGGCAGGACGGCGCAGTGGCACGCGCCGCTCTCCACGCTCCGGTACGCCGTGGCGAAATCGGGGCAGGCGACTTTTTCGCCGGGCTCCCCGAATATCCGCATGGTTGCCACGTGCGCGAACGCGCCCTCCACCCCGCTGTACGCCACGCGCAGTCCGCTGACGAGCAGGCGCTGGTAACGCTTGGATTCGGTAATCGTACCGACCAGGAAATTCCGGTAGTAGGGGCGGTACGCCGGGGGCAGGCGCTCGGTGTTGCGCGCGATCATCTCCGCCTCCCGCGCCTTGTCCTCCACCGGCAGTCCGTGCTCCTCCTTATAGGCTGCGACCACGGCAGCCGCCTGCATCCGTTCCGCAAACAGCTCCGCCATTTCCCGGTCGATCCGGTCTATGTTTTTGCGCGCCTCCGCGATGTCAGACCGCGCGCCCGGTGCCGCCACGGCGGTTCTCTTTTCCTCGGCTCTTCCGTCCATGCCCTTTTTTACATCCTCTCTTGTTTTTTCGTTCTGTACAACAAAAAGGAAAGCCCGCGCGGATTCCGTTTCGGGATCTCCATGCGGGCTTTCCAATATGTCGGGACCTATCCGGGCGTTCCAGCCGATTCTACCATCAGAGGGAAACGCCGTTGATCACGAGCAACGGACAGAAAGACCGCCTTGATGGTAATAATAAAATCGGGATGTCATCTGCATCATGGCGTTTACCTGCCCCTTTCCTTACTTTTTGTCTTTGCCCTTTATTATACCTCGTTTGCGGCGGTTTGTCAAGTGTAGATTGTATTGTATTTTTATTTTTTGGAAGAAGTAAAATCACGCAGCAAATACCGCAAGTAGCCTTGACATTTGATACGACATCCGATATAATAATATTGGTATAATTTGCTATATTGACCGGATGTGTCAAAACGGATAGGAGAAAAACAATGGCTGAAAAGACAACCGCCGACATCGGCTTTGAAAAACAGATATGGGACGCCGCGTGCGTATTGCGCGGGAATATGGATGCCTCGGAATACAAAAATGTGGTGTTGGGGCTGATTTTCCTCAAATATATTTCCGACCGCTTCGAGGAGAAGCACCGCGAACTGGTCGCGGAAGGCGACGGCTTTGCTGAGGATATCGACGAATACACCTCCGAGGGGATTTTCTTTGTGCCGCAGGGCGCGCGGTGGGGTGACATTGCCGCCAAGGCGCACACACCGGAGATCGGCACGGCGATTGACGAAGCCATGCGCGCGATTGAGAAGGACAACAAGCGCCTGAAGGACATTCTGCCGAAAAACTTTGCCCGCCCGGAATTGGACAAGCGGCGGCTGGGTGAGGTGGTCGATCTTTTCACCAACATCCGCATGATCGAGCACGGAGACGAAAAGGACATTCTCGGCAGAACCTACGAATACTGCCTTTCCAAATTTGCCGAGCAGGAGGGCAAGCTGGCGGGCGAATTCTACACGCCGTCCTGCGTGGTGCGCACGTTGGTAGAGGTTCTGCAACCCTATCACGGGCGTGTGTATGACCCCTGCTGCGGGAGCGGCGGAATGTTTGTGCAGTCGGCGAAATTTGTCGAGAGCCACAGCGGAAATATCAACGACATTTCGGTCTACGGGCAGGATTCCAACCCGACCACATGGAAGATGGCGCAGATGAACCTTGCCATTCGCGGCATTGATGCCGACCTTGGCAAATTCAACGCCGATACCTTCTTCAATGACTGCCACCCGACCCTGCGCGCGGATTTCATCATGGCAAACCCTCCTTTCGGCGTAGAGTGGAAAACCGACAAGCCCTTTGTTGAGAAGGAACTGACTCAGCCCAACAACCGTTTTGTTGCAGGCACGCCCCGTGTCAGCGACGGTCAGCTTCTGTTCTTGCAGAATCTGATCTCCAAGGCTGAGGACGATGCCCGTATCGCCATCATTCTCAATGGCTCCCCCCTGTTCTCGGGTGACGCGGGTAGCGGTGAGAGCGAGATCCGCCGTTACGTTCTTGAAAACCATCTGCTTGAGGCAATCGTTGCCCTCCCCGATCAGATGTTCTATAACACCGGTATTTATACTTACGTTTGGATCCTCTCCAAGAAGCCCAGCGCAAAAAGAAATCACAAGGTACAGTTGATTGATGCAACCTCCTACTACGTTCCTCAGACTCCCAAGTCTCTCGGCAACAAGCGTAAGTTCATCGATGATACAAGCATTGGAAAGATCGTGGATGCATACAAGGCATTTAATGAGAGTGAGATCAGCAAGCTCTTTGATGCGGCAGACTTTGGTTACACCAAGGTTACCATTGAGTGCCCTTTGTATAACGAAAAGGGCGAGAAGGTCGTAAAGCGCGGTGTTGTGCAGGTGGATACCGCTCGCCGCGACACTGAGACCATTCCGCTCAAGACCGATATTGATGAATATATCAAGGACGAGGTGCTTCCCTACGTGCCCGATGCCTTTGCAGACAGAAGCAAGGACAAGATCGGATACGAAATCCCCTTTACAAGATATTTCTACAAGTACACTCCTCCTCGCAAGAGCGATGAGATTCTCGCCGAAATTGCAGAAAACGAAGCATCGGTTCAAGAAACATTAAGAAAGGTAATAGGATAATTTTATGGATAAGAATAAGGTCGAGTTGTTAAAAACCTCAATTGACGGTATCGCTCAGATCTATCAAAGTGACGCCGAAAGTGTTGAATATTGGCTCGCACGAGATTTGATGACTATTCTCGGGTACGAAAGATGGGAGAATTTTGATAAAGCAATTAACAGAGCTATGGATTCTTGCCGTACCAGTGAAATTCCGGTGGAAAACCATTTTCGTGAGGTCACGAAAATGGTATCGTTGGGTAGCGGAGCCGTAAGATCGGTCAAAGATTATATGCTTACTCGATATGCTTGCTACTTAATCGCACAAAACGGCGATCCCAAGAAAGAAGAAATTGCTTTTGCTCAAAGTTATTTCGCCGTTCAAACAAGAAAGCAAGAGCTTATTGAGGACCGCATTCGTTTAATCGAGCGTATGGAAGCGAGAGATCGCTTGAAAGAGTCCGAGAAACGCTTGTCGCAGAATATTTACGAGCGTGGCGTGGATGACAAAGGCTTTGCACGTATACGCTCTAAGGGAGACCAAGCGCTTTTTGGCGGCATGACTACTCAGGATATGAAGGATGCTTACGGCGTTAAAAGCGGACCTTTGGCAGACCATTTGCCCACACTTACCATTGCGGCAAAGAATCTGGCAACTGAAATGACGAACTATAACGTTGAATCCAAGGATCTGCAGGGAGAAATCCCGATTACTTCCGAGCACGTGCAAAATAACAGAACCGTGCGCAAAATGCTCGGGGAACGTGGTATTCGCCCCGAAGAACTCCCCCCTGCCGAGGACATTAAGAAATTGGAACGCCGTGTAAAATCGGAAGAAAAGAAGATTGCCGCCTCCGGCATTTTACCGCCTGTTGAAGACGAGGAAAACATATGAGAAAAATGAAAGATAGCGGCATCGAGTGGATTGGAGAGATTCCGGAGAGTTGGGATGTTTGTCCTATTAAATATAATTTTGATATTATGCTCGGCAAAATGCTCCAGCCTGTACCAAAAAGCGATGAGGATCAATTGTGCTCATATATGTGTGCAGTGAATGTAAGATGGAGTGGTGTTGATACAAGTGTTGAGAAACAGATGTGGTTTTCTCCTAAGGAAAAGGAAACTTATCGTTTGAAAAACGGGGATTTGCTTGTTACTGAAGGTGGAGATGTTGCCGTGTCTTGCATTTGGAATGACGAACTTAATGAATGCTATTTTCAAAATGCTATTCATAGAGTACGTCCGCGTTTGAACAATAGTAATCACTTTTTGTACTATTGGATGCAAGTGTTGAAAAAATCCGGATATATAGATTTAATTTGCAATAAAGCAACCTTGGCCCACTTCACAAAAGATAAATTTGAAGTTTGTCCGATGCCTCATCTTGAATTAGAAATTCAAATTCGCATCGCCGACTATCTCGACAAAAAATGCGCCGAGATCGATGTCGTCATAGCCGCCAAGGAAAAGACCAACGAGCTTCTCAAGGAACGCCGTCAGAGCATCATCTACGAGGCGGTGACCAAAGGCCTTGATCCTACCGTGCCGATGAAGG
>ENA-UOJT01002104-UOJT01002104.1-human-gut-metagenome-genome-assembly--contig:-C15-NODE-2104-length-12048-cov-11.217960_pt1 | contig 12048 bp, 3 predicted proteins | sample MGYA00242357_ERZ723904 | MGnify/ENA metagenome assembly ERZ723904 | reverse complement strand
CAGTCGGTGTGCTATACACATTTTCACTCAAACAAGGTTTTTAGAGGTGACCATAAGGCTTTGCGCCTGAAAAAGGAGGAATTTCAATGAACCTGAAACGAGCAATATCCGCTGTATGCGCGGCGGCTGTCCTTGTTTCAACGCCGCTTTCAGACCTGCCGGCGCAGTTCTCCGCGTATTCCCACGCATATGCGGCGCTGACGGAGTTCCGGTATGAGTTCAGTCAGTCGCCTGTAGCGATGGCGGTGCAGAGCGCCGACGACGGCTCGCTCAAGTGCGAGGTAGTGACCCGCTTCCCGGCAGACGGCGTTACCAACGGAGTGACCACTGTCGCGGAACTGCGCAGGCTGTATTCCGGGCTGACGGTGAACGGATTCGAATTCAGCAATTCGAGCCTGGAAGGGCTGACTGCGGAAGATATCCACACCTCGATATCAGTGCTCAGCGGTACGGATTCCAACTCGTATGACGGCTGGTACGCCGTAACGGACAAGGATACCCTCGATTTCGCAGACATGCCCGCAGACAACGACAGCAAGGTCGTACAGAGCCTGTCGTTCCACATCTACATAGACGGCGGTGCTGTGTCCCGCCTGGGAATGAAGCTCGGGGACAGGATATACCTGAACTCCGACGGCAGCGGATTCTCCTATTACACCCACACCGAGCCGAGCGGTCCTATCACGATGACCGTCACCGAGGCGACATGGGAAAACAACAGCGGAATGTCCTGCGCCTACAACAGCGATTTCGAGATTCCCGGCGTGACCAAGGGAGTTACCACGTTCGGCGAGCTGAAAGCGCTCTACGATGGAATAAAGGTGGAGGGCTACGAATTCATGGGCTCCACAGTCGAGGGAATGACGGAACCCGACCTCGTTCCCACCATCGGACTCATTACCGGCTCAGACTGGAACTGGAAAGCGGTATACAACACGACGGAGATGAACTTCAGCAGCGACCTTGCGGACGTTGCGGACGACGATATCGTGCAGTCCATCGCGTTCCAGCTTTCCGTGCAGGACGACTCGTTCGCAAAGCTGGGGCTTAAAATCGGCGACAGCTTTGTCGTGAATCCCGAGGAATCCAAGCCTGACTACTACACCTATAAACTGCTCAGCGGAAGGTGCACCGCAGAGGTCGTCAAGTCCAATTCAGACCAGGGCACCGGTCTTGAATGCACGTTCATGGCGCCAATATCGCTCCCTGGAGTCAAAATGGGCGAAACCACGGTGGGCGAGCTGAAAAAGCGGTTCCTGGGCGTAAAGGTGGAGGGATTCGAATTCAGGGAATCCACCGTTGAGGGTCTGACCGCAGATGATTTCTTCCTTGCGACCGCCATAATGACAGGCGAAAACTGGGACTGGAACGCTGCATACATGACTAACACCATGACGTTCAGCGACGTGCTGAAGGACGCCCCCGACAGCGACGTTGTCCAGGAGATGAGGTCCCAGATGGCTATAACGGACGACGCTTTCACAAGGCTCGGGCTGAAGCTTGGCGACATCATTACCATCAACCAGAACGATATCAGAATATTCCTTGTGGACGATACAATTATGTGGGACGAAGCCGACGGAGCCGACCATTATGAGGTATGCCATGACGGGATCACTCTTGACTACTGCTATACAAACAACTCCACCAACTTCAGAACCGCGATGGCTATGAACGGCTTGAAGTACGGAACGTATACGCTTGAAATCTACGCGGTATATGCCGACAATACGAGAAAGCTCCTCGGCAGTGTTGATTATAAGTACGATGAAAACACCGCCGACAGCGACTCCAACACGTTCATCTACTCTGACAATCCGGACGGCACCATAACCATCACCGGCGGCACTATTGTAACCCCAAAGCTCGAGATACCCGCAGAGCTGGACGGAAAGAAAGTCAGCGCGATAGGCAACAGTGCATTTTTGTTTCAGTCATTCATCACCGACCTCGTTATTCCTGAGGGCGTGAAGTCACTGGACTGGTACTGCTTCAACACCTGCGAAAATCTGGAAACCGTCACCCTGCCGGATTCCCTGGAGTTCATTGACGGCTGGGCGTTCGAGCGCTGCTCCAGGCTTAAGACTATCAGCATTCCTGCGAACGTGACCCGGATAAATGGCGGCGCGTTCGCACAGAACAGCTCTATGACGTCCATAACCTGCGACCCGGCTAACAAGAATTACGTATCCGTGAACGGCGTGCTGTTCACTAAGGATATGAAGGAGCTCGTGGCGTACCCCGGCGGTATCCAGGGCGGATACACCGTCCCCGCTACCGTGAACCACATCGGCGACGCGGCGTTCTACGGCGCGCTGGGGCTGGATTCCGTGACGATACTCGGCAACCTTGACTTCATCGGCTTCGAGGCGTTCGCAGAGTGCAGCAAGCTGACCGCCGTTGCTATCCGCGACGGCGTGAACTACGTCGGCTACTGGGCGTTCCGCGGCTGCGACGGCATAAAGACGCTGACTGTTCCGCAGTCCGTGACGAACATCGGCAATCAGGCGTTCGGCTTCGCTTACGCCGACCAGAAGATGAGCGGCTTCAGCCTGCGCGGCTACAAGGATTCCGCAGTGAACTTCTACGCTATAAGGCACGATATCCCGTTCATCTGCATAGGCGAGGCGAGCGAGGACAACAAGCCCTTCGACAAGGACAACGCCAAGGAGAGCGAGGTAGAAACCAACCCCGATACTCCCGAGGACGAAAAGATAACCACGATAATCGCGACCCCCGCATTCAACATGAAGGACAAGAGCGAAGCGGGCGTAGGTCTTGACCTCAGCAAGGTAAAGGTAAAGGCGAGGGAGATATACGACGAGGAGGGCATAAAGCGCGCGGAGGAAGCTCTCGGAACTGAAATTTCCGCTAACAAGAAGTACAGCCTGCTCGACCTCACGCTGATAAACGGCGACAAGGACTACTCCAACGGCTACGACGGGCTTGTCGAGGTAGTTATCCCGATACCGAAGGGGCACCGCGGCAAGACGTTCTACTGCTACCGCCTGCTTGACGACGGCACAAAGGAGCTTATCCCGGGCAAGCAGAGGGAGGACAGCTACGTTGTATACCTCGAGCATTTCAGCGTATACGCGTTCGTAGCCGACGAGGAGCACACCTGCGTATTCAGCGAGACCTGGGCTAACGATAAATCCGGTCACTGGCACGAGTGCGCCTGCGGAAAGACCACTGAGCCTGAATCACATATCGCCGGCGACTGGATAACCGATGTCGAGGCAGCGGCTGCCGAGGACGGCCACCGCTACAAGGAGTGCACCATCTGCGGCTACATAATGGAAGAGGAAACTTTCAAGGCTGAAAAGACCGCGGCTCCGGTCATCTCTCCGAACGGCGGAACGTTCACAGGCTCGCAGACCGTTACCATCACCTGCGCAGCTCCGGACGCGGTGATCTACTACACCACCGACGGCTCTACGCCCACCGTGGATTCCACTAAGTACGCCGGAAGCTTCACGCTGACTGCTTCCGCGACTGTAAAGGCGTTCGCGGTAAGCGCTGACGCGACTGCAAGCGACATCGTAACTGCTGTGTTCACTAAGAAGTCCGGCGGTTCTTCGGGAGGTTCTTCCGGCGGTTCGTCAAGACCGTCCTCCGCTAAGACGGAGGAAACCAAGCCTGCTTTCAACGGCAAGGAAACAAGCTGGGCAGACATCGCAGGTTCAATAGCTAAGCTTGCAGAGGGCGGTACAGTAACCATCAGCCTTAACGGAAACTACACAGTTCCCGCAGAGGTGATGAAGCAGATAGCCGATAAGAAAATCAAAGCGACCTTCGTCGTCGACAGCGTAAAGAGCTGGGTAATAGACGGAGCACAGATAAAGAACGCGGCTTCGACAGACCTCACGCTTATCCAGACCCAGAAGCTCAAGACCGGCGGACTTGCCGGAACAGAGGGCGTTCAGTTCACGGTAAGCAGCGCGGATATCCCCGCAGGCATTGCAGTAAGCTTCAAGGCTAACTTTGCGGGCAGGTTCGCGAACCTGTACAAGTCGGTGGACGGAAAGCTGGTATTCATGGGCTGTGCAAAGCTCGACAGCACCGGAAAGGCGACAGTCCCCGGCATTGACGGCAAGGGCGGCTACGCCGTAATGCTGAGCGAACTCAGCGCGCTTCCCGGCGACATGAACAACGACGGTATCCTGAACGCGCTCGACGCCTCCGAGATACTGAAGTACGCAGTCGGAATTTCCGCAGGCGCAAACCTTGCGGCGGCTGACCTCAACGGCGACGGAACGGTCAACGCTTCCGACGCGGCGGCTGTCCTCAGAATGGCAGTCGGATAATAAACGCTTCCTGGATTTTTTGATATGCGGAAACCGCCCCGGGCTTTTGGCTCTGGGCGGTTTGCTTCTGAATCTGTAATCTGTTCAACGTTTGTTTCCGACCGCACAGCCTGATACCATGCTGTTCATATCAGATAAAAGCCGCTCCCATTGCCTGAACTGGCTCCGGGAGCGGTTTCATTTATATCCGGTTTTGTGAACTGGTTTTGTGGATACCGTTGGAAATCGGCATTGCTGCGCGGGTGTGGTTCGCCGGAACTGCGCAGCATTCCTCCGTCACGCCATGATATCCAGAACAGACTGGCTGTTCTCCTTCTGCTTTGACATGATGTACCCCTGCGCCTGCATTATGAGCTTCTGCTTGGCGTCGGCTTTTACCTCCTCCGCAATATCCGCGTCGCGAATGCCGGATTCCGCGCTCTCAAGGTTCTCCACCGTGGCAGCGTTGACGCTGTACGCGTGCTCGGAACGGTTGCGCTGCGCGCCGGAGACCGCACGCCACTTAGACAGGTAGTCGTTGGCGTAATCAAGGCGGCTTATCGCTTTCAGCGCGCGGTCGACCGTAGTCACGCCGGTGGTGTTGATACGCATGAGGTGTTCGTCCGCGCGCGTCTTGTCGTACCAGATGTAGCTGTTCGTGCGCCTGCCGTAATGTATGCCTATCTCGTTGTCGTCGTCGCGCTTGTCCGCGCCGTAGAACAGCTCGTCAGAAGCGCTCCCGGCGAACTTGTCTATGTCGTACGCGCCGTTTTCCGTGGTGTAGAACATCAGATTTCCGTTGTTGTCCACCGCCCGGACAAGACAGGGTATCGCCTCCAGCTCCTTGTTCAGCGCCTCGGATACCGAACGGGAATCGTAAGTCCCCGCAGGTATCTTCACCGTCAGCGGAACGCCGTCCAGCTCGAACGTAAGCTCGTCGTTCTGCCCGGAGATTATCGTCACGCCGCCGGAAAGGTCGGATTTTCCGATTATCCTCGACGGCCTCGGCGACTGGGTGGCGTCATAGAAAAGCCTGTACGCCGAGTTTCCGCGCACGCCGTCTATTATCGCGTCCACCTGCTTCACCGTTCCGTTGTCCGGGACGATATAGCTGAGTATCAGCTTGTCGGAATTGTCGATACCCGTTGAATTTTCGCTTACTCCTATCGCGCTCAGACCTATCGTTGCGTGGAAATTCTCAGCGGGGAGCGGGTCGCCGTTGACATCGGTCATCTTACCCATCGCCTCGCGCCCGGCGGTCTGTATCGCGGCGGCTATCTCGTCGGGATAGTACGACCCTTCCGGGATATTGAACCCGACTTCGTAGGTATGCCCCTGATAGGTGAAATCGAATTTCAGCTCGTCGTTAAGCCCGGCATATATCAGCACGTTCTTCCCGCTCTTTATCTCGTCCGCCGTTTCCGGCTGGATCGTATTCCTGCCGATGATATAGGACATCGCAGAGCCTGCGGTCGTGCCCGCTTTTTCGGTATGGGGATTCAGCCGGGTATAGTTCACGTCCTGGAACACCCTGTTGAACAGCCTGCCGGAGAAATTCCCCATTCTCTGGTCGCCGCCGACCACTTTCGCGGTTATCGACAGCTTCCCTGATGAAACCCCGACCTCAAGCTGACCTGCGCCTATCTGCCCGTCAATGCTGGCTTGTATGGCGGCGGCGAGAGTGTCGGCGGTGTAGCTTCCCTCTGGGACGGACACGGTGAGGGTCTGGCTGAGTCCGTTGTTGGCGTAGTCGAACGTCATCTCGCTGAAATAGTCCTTTATCTCGATATTGCCGACTGTCGCTCTGCCGATTATATACGCCGGGGTATATTTCCTGTCGGTTGGCCTGGGGGAATTGCAGGTCTCCGCGCGCTTGAAAATCGGCGAGGTATTGTCAGCGTTCAGCGAAACGGAAGCCCCCGCGCCGACATTCGAGGTGGTGAGCTTCAGCTCTGAACCGCTGGCGTCCACCGTCACGCCGGAGCCGTTTAAACCGTCCCTTATCTGACCGGCAAGTCTGTTCTGCCCGTCGCTGCCGCTGTAAGAGCCGTGCGTGAGCTTGAACTTATAGTCCGTTCCGTTGACGTTTATGGACACGGTATCGTTAAGGTCGTTTATCTCAACGCCGTCGCCGCCGAAAAGCGTGGAGAACTTGCTGTTCCTGATATAAGCCGGGAATTTCAGCTTGTTCTCGCCCGGAAAGGCTGTTCCGCCTGCGGCTGTGTTGGTCTTCTTGTATTTCTCAATGTTTGACGTAGTGGTAAGATTGCTGAAGCTGCAGCCCTTTCCGCGCTGAACGGACGTAAACGTCAGCCCGCCGCTGCCATAGTCCGCGGTTATCTTCCCTTTGAGCGAAGCGTCCATGTCTATCGCGGAGTTTATGGCGCTGGCGAGGTCCGCCCCGCTGGTGTACGTTCCATCGGGGATCATGATCGTGAGTCTGTTGGTGATGATTCCGGATACCGTGCTGTTTTTGGGGTAGGTGTAGTCTATCGTGATGTAGTTATTGCTGCTGCCGGAGCTGTCGATGGTGAGCGGCAGGTGGCTGTCCACCGAGGAAAGCGTTATCTTCGCCGGGGTCTCCGCGTTACCTGTCGCCGGATTATAATAGGGCGAATTTATAACGTCGTGGGTTATTTTCTGCTTGTTCAGCGGGCAGGTGCTGGAGGCTGAGAAGCTGCTTCCGCCTGCGTCCTTCGGCGCGCCGGTGAAAACAAGCGAGTCCCCGCTGACCTTCACCCCGGCTGTTGAACCGCCGTTTGCCGCCGCCATCTTCGCGTTTATCTCAGCGGCGAGGTCGGAAAGGCTGCCGTAAGCGCGGTTTTCCAGCCTGAGGTCATAGCTTTTGCCGCCGAGGGTGAACGCCAGCCGGTCGCTGGTGCTGTCCACGGTGAGCTGGATATGCGAGGAAGCCTTGCTGAGTGTGAGCGTAGACGGAACGTATACAGTATCGCCGTCAATGACCGCGCCCGGCTTTCCGGCAAGGCTGCTTTTCTTCGCGTACTGCATCATATTGCCGGAGAAATTGCTGAACTCAACATCTTCGCCCTCATCCTTAGATTTCAGCTTCAGGCTGCTGCCGTCCGCCGAAGCGGAGACAACATTTTTCAGCTCCCTGTTTATTTTACCGACAGCCTGTTCCACCGTGGAACCCTTGGGTATCGTGACGGAGTAGGAGTTTTTCCTGCCGTCCTTGTCGGTAAGGTCGAAGCTGAGCGTGGTGTCCCGCAGCGAAGTTCCCGCTTCGGTGAACTGTGTGAGGACGTTGTTCAGCGTGCTGTAGGCGGGGGTGTGATGAGTGTGTTCGCTTCCGAGTTCGCTTTCATGACCGGGATCCCTGTAGGTAGTGCCTGGGGTGCTGCTGGGGGAAGCGTTTCCGTATGAAAGCAGCTTGTCCGACTGCTGCTGCGTGGAAGAAACGTACCCGTCCTTATACTCCACCGCAGGAATGGACTCGCCCGCCGTGCGGTTTACCGTGCTCTTTCCGGAGGGGTCGGTGTTGGTGTAGGATACCAGGGTCTGCTCCTGGTCGGAGGGTCGGGAGCCGTCTATGTTGTCGTAGTAATTCGTGCCGTCTACAAGATATCTGTTCGCGGGGCTTTTCGTTATATCCTTATAGGACTGTATGCCGGTTATCTCCCAGCCGTCAGAGCCGTTAGCGCTGACGGAAAGCGTGTCGCCGACAGTGAAATACAGCTTGTCCTTAAGCTGCGGATAATTCGCGGCGAGCAGGTCGTTGAGCTTCGTCTGGAGCTGTGAGCGGGAATAAGTCACCGCGGGTATGTCGAAAGTCAGGTCGCCGCCGGCAATGGTTCCGGCCGGGTCGGTGGTTATCTTGAACGCGAGGGTGTTCATGTTTTGGGGTATGACTATGCCTGCGTCAAGCTTCTTGCAGCACTTCAGCGAAGAGGGAGTGTACTCCGAGCGCTCCTTTCCGGGTTTCAGCACAGACAGCGCCGCGTTGTCGAAGAGGTCGTACACCATATAGCCGCTCGGTACGTCCGTCTTGTCCAGCTTCACACGGCACTCGCTGCCGTACTGGAGCGTGCTGAGCCTGAGCGCGCCGTTCACCGTTTTGACCTCTATAGGGCAGCTGTACTCCGCGAGCTTTTCGCGTATGCGGTCGGCGATGGCGTCCGCGCTGGAGTAGGTGCGGAGATCCTCGCCCGGGTCGAGCAGGTCAATGCGCAGCTTCTCCTGATGGGGTTTTCCGTCGCTGTCGTACCAGCCTGCGTCAAGTACGAAATAGTCGTTCCTGCCGCGCTCTATCTCCTGCCCCGCCGGAATCTGCCGCGTTCCGGTCAGCACCGCTTCGCTGTTCACAAGGTCGCTGTATTTGCAGATATCGTAGATAGGAGAACTGATGTGGTCTATCATCAGGAAGTTGCCGGAAAGTCCGGTCATGGTCATATCGCTCTTTATTCCGATGACGTTTCTGCCGCTGACCGTTTCCGCGACCGCTTCCATCTTGCAGGGGAGCCCGGCGTTCTGAAATTTCTCGTTCATCTTCGCGACAAGCTCATCGCGGGTATACTTTCCCTGATCTATCTTTATGGAATATTTCGTGTCGTCGGTATTGCCCAGCCGGAACTCGATGACGTCATTCTTGCCCGGCTTTATCTCAAGCTCGCTGTCAGGGGCCTTGAAATTAGTAACGCCAAGCAGGTATCCGTTGGAATTGCCCGTGACCTTATCATAGAACAGCGACGCGCCGTTTCCGGCTATGTAGTTTATCTTCCCGCCCTCGCACTGCATGGTGAGCTGCTTGTCCTCGTTGACGCCGACTATGAGCGAAAGATCCTGCTCCCACAGTTCGTCGTCTATCTTGTCGGCGATCTCCTCGACCGTGTAGGTCCCCGCGGGGATATTGACCGTGCATTCATAGTCCGCGCCGTCCTTGCTGACGCCGATTATAAGCGGGGAGTTTGTGCCGTCTATAGTGACCCAGCCCTCGTGGGTAAGGCTTCCCGCGTCCTTTTCGTATTCCGGGAGGTGCTTTTCGAACAGGGGCATGCCGTTGAACTCCGCAGAATCCGTGATCTGATCCATCTCGTCGATGAGCTGCTGATATTCGAGGTCGATCGCCTCGCGGTCGAGGCGGCTCAGGGTGTCGTTTGAAGCCTCCACGGCAAGCTCCTTCATGCGGTGGAGCATATCGTGTAGCTCCTGCGCGCAGCCGTCCACGGTGTCGAGGTAGCTGATTCCATCGTTTATGTTGCGCTGACCCTGCCGCAGACCGCGGTCGATGGCGCGGAGCTTCTCGGAAATCGCAAGCCCTGCCGCGTCGTCGGCGGCGGAGTTCACGCGGTACCCGGAGCTGAGCCGCCTTGAAGCCTGCGCCAGCTTTGACTGCGCTTCGCTCATGCGGTTTGCAGTTATCATTCCATCGTTGTCTATGAATTTCACTTTACGTTCCCCCCGGCAGTTTCAAATATAATTACCATTTTAATTATATTACATTCTGTTCTGGTTGTCAAGCGGTGAATGCAGAAATCCATACAGCGCAGAGTTGTCACAGAACAACATGCCCCGTATATTCCGGCAGCTATAAAATATGAAACGCCGGTCTTACAGAACAGGCGTTTTTTCCCGACTATGACAGCCTGACCGAAAATGACACTGAATATTAAAAGCCTGAAAGCCAAAACGTGCGAATCAACATCCCCAGCCGGAAAAAGGATTGTATAATCTTACCGGTTCGAGGACGGCAGAGAATTGTTCTGCGGCGCGGGCAGGATCCTCAGGACGATCGCAGGGACAGCCCGACGGGCGACGAATGCGAGGTCATCTCACCTATGGAGTGTGGCTCTATTTGAAGAACGGCAGTCAGAAGGGCTGGTGGAGCAGCGGCCTGATATCCTTCGATGATATCGCTGTGCTTGTTACGGACGATATAAACACCGACCTCGACGATTTCGTCATTGAAGAGGCAGGACCACAGTATGTCCTAAGATGGTGGAACTCTCCAACGGCAAGGGTCGGGCGGTCAGAGAAACTATCCGCAGGCGGTTTGCCGACCGGCTGCAGCTCGTCGTAGTTCGTCAGCGTTAAAATGCAGAACTGCGGGGGCGCTTCGATCGTTATGTCGTTTGTTGAAACGAGGCGGTTCAGCACCGTGCGGGTCTGTTGGAGCGTTCGCTGATTGATTGCAGACAGTTCTTTTACAGTCGTGCAGCACTGCCCGCGCTTTATTTCGCAGTTCATGTACATGGCGTCATCCCACGCGGCGAGATACTTGGCAGTATAAGCGGAATAAAGGAAAGGCTGCATTCCGAAAAAGAAAGGAAGCAGCCTTTTTTGTGGTATAGGAAAAGCTGAAGATGCTGGTAAGAAAATAAACAGTATCCCCCGGGGCTAGCGCGCCGGGGATTCACTATAGAATAAAAAGCGGCATGTACGGATACACGCCGCTTTGTTCTGATGGTTAGCTTTTAACTTCTTTCTGTTACAATATAATTGTCGGTAAATCCACAGCAACAGCCTTTTTATCTTGTGCATGTAAATTCAGGCACATGTGTGTCAAATGCAGCAGAATCTATGACCTCACCGGTCGTATTATCAACGACAACTATATTGAATCCACGCATGTTCTTGGAATACTCTTTCCCGGATACATTTATCGACGATTTATCGCCTGCATGCAAAGTCTGGCTGGTTACGGAAATATTCATGTCATTGAGCATGCCGTGGTATTCAGTATTGCCATCGCCATTGTCGCCGTTTCCAATATTCTGCGCGACAACGGTTTTGCCGTCTATCACGCCGACAAAGCTGTGGTATTCGTGCTCTAAAAGCGTATCGGCATTATCGAATCCGAGAGCTTTCAGCAGATCCGCCTGTTCCTGAGTAAGAGAATATCCCTGGATGTCCCTGACGGATAAAATTGCCGTATATCCGTTCAACTCCTTCAGCTTGAAGAGATATTCATCAAAATTTGTTGTTTTGGAAAGACGAACTTCTTTTGATTTTCTGCTGTATTTCTCAAACATCTCCTCATATACATGGTATTTATTGTCACCTTGATGATTAGCAAATCCAAATTGCTGCTGTAACTTATCAGCGACATATTTAGACACCTTTTCGGCTCCACAGTTGTTAGTGTGCATGGGATCGATAAAATCCATTGAATAGTCTAATCCAATAGATTCAGCCTCAAGGTTTAAATCCCACATCTCATATCCTCGATTAGTTATAATGCGCTTGGCATAGTTGTACATAGCGAATTTATCTTCTGAAAGGCAATTCGGGGTACAGGTAAAAATGACCTTTTTTCCCAAACCGTCGCAAAAGTCCAAAAAATCAGACAAATAATGCTGTGTTTCCTCAGAAATAGGTATTTCGGGGGCGTCAAACCGAGCTTTTATTTCTTCGTAATTAAACGGCGAAACTCCATATTTCACAAAATAACCCAAGAAACTGTTTTTATCTTCAACAAAATCAGCTTCCGATAAATCATTCCATCTGTTATGGTATTTGTAAAATGAGAAATAGAACTCATTAAGGTCAACACCACTCTTATCGTAGTATCTCACCCAATCGGAGGTCATTGTTTGTATTGCTTTGACTTTATTATCAGACCAAGCCATATTATCTGTAACTCTTCTGATTGACTCCTCCCAAATGCAGTTATAGGCAAGCTGCCTGATATCCACAAGGTATAATTCGGGATCTTGAGTTTTTTCAATTTCTGTAATTAGAAATCTTGTCGCATTAAATGGAAGATTACCAAAAGCAATTGGATATAAATCTATTCCATTTTCTT
>ENA-UOJT01002101-UOJT01002101.1-human-gut-metagenome-genome-assembly--contig:-C15-NODE-2101-length-12053-cov-20.817470_pt1 | contig 12053 bp, 9 predicted proteins | sample MGYA00242357_ERZ723904 | MGnify/ENA metagenome assembly ERZ723904 | reverse complement strand
ATACGTTATTATAATACCATTGTAAAGAACATTAACGAAAAAATCCCCTTATTTGCCTTATAATAAATAGAAAATTATTATATAATGAGTTATGTAAAATGAAGGATCTGTCGATCTACACAAATGATTTTATAAACTATTGCAAACTGCACAAGGGGCTTAGCGCCAAAACACTGCGGGCATATTCCATTGACCTGAACCAGCTGTGGGAACGCACCCACGGCGACCTGAGCAAAGCATCTATCTGCCGGTACATATCCCATCTTCACAAAAGCTATAAGCCCCGAACCTGCCGCCGAAAGATCGCCGTTATCAAGGCTTTTGTACATTTTCTGCTTATAGACGACATTATAGACAGCAACCCATTTGACAAAATAGACGCATCATTCCGTGAGCCGTCGATGCTGCCGAGGACGATACCGCTGAGCATCATAAACGGCATTCTCAAAGCGGCGTACAACGAACGCAAGCTTGCCAAAAACGCCTATTCGGACAAAATGTGCCTGCGTGACATCGCCATTCTGGAAATGCTCTTTGCCACAGGCGCAAGGGTGTCGGAAATGTGCTCCCTTACTCCCGATGACATTGATATGGAGTACCATTCCGTCAGGATATTCGGCAAAGGCTCAAGGGAGCGCATAGTGCAGATAGAAAATACAGACGTGCTGGAGATCCTCAGGGAATACAGCAGCGCATTCAGCTCGGATATCACATTCTCGGGATATTTCTTTGTAAACAGGCTCCACAGGCGGCTTTCCGAGCAGTCCGTGCGGGAGATAATAAACAAATACGCCCTTTTGTGCCGTGAGGACATACACATCACACCCCATATGTTCAGGCATTCCTTTGCCACGCTTCTGCTGGAGGAGGACGTGGATATCCGCTACATACAGCGGCTTCTTGGGCACAGCTCCATCACCACCACCCAGATATACACCCACGTTGCCATGTCAAAACAGCGTGAGATACTTTCCGCCAAGCACCCGAGGAATAAGATAGATATTTGACCCGATCTGCTCCCCCATACAGTGCCAAACCCTGATTTTTTTATTGCTATTTCAGCCCCTATATGTTATAATAATAAATAATGTCATTTTATAAATATACTTCTCAGAAAGGAACGATAATATATTATGAACGACGGATTTGTAAGATGCGGCAGTGCTGTGCCCGATATCAAGGTGGCAGACTGCGCCTTCAATGCCGAAAAGATAATCGAAAAGGTTCGTGAAGCTGCCGAAAACGGCTGTTCGGTGCTGGTTTTCCCCGAGCTTTGCATCACAGGCTACACCTGCGGAGACCTTTTCCTCTCCGAAACACTGAAAAACGGCGCTGCTGCTGCGCTCAAAACCATACTTGCCGCCACAGCCGAGCTTGATATACTGTTCATTGTCGGACTTCCCGTCCCCCACCTCAACAGGCTCTATAACTGCGCCGCAGTGTGCTGCAAGGGCAGGCTGCTGGGTCTTGTCCCCAAGCGCAATATCCCCAACTATTCCGAATTTTACGAGGCAAGGCATTTTTCCCGCTGGGAAATGGGCTGGGACGAAAATGACTGTGTTAATATTGATATGGGTCTGGGCTATACCGTTCCAATGGGCGAACTTATCTTCTCGTGCCAAAACTTCCCACAGCTTATGATAGCTGCTGAGATATGCGAGGACCTGTGGGTACCCGCCCCCCCCTCGGTAACGCTGTCAGAGGGCGGCGCTGTTATCATCTGCAATCCCTCCGCTTCCGATGAGGTCATAGGCAAAAAGGAATACCGCCGTGATCTGGTAAGAATGCAGAGTGCAAGGCTTGTGGGCGGATATATCTACACCGACTGCGGCTTCGGTGAGTCAACCCAGGACATGGTCTTTTCTGGTCACTGCCTTATCTGCGAGAACGGCTCCATTCTTTCTGAGAAAAGGACATTCAGCGGCAGCGGCATCATTTACGCCGACCTTGACCTTGAACGTCTGGCAAGCGAGCGCAGAAAGATGACCACCTACGGAAATTCCGCAGAATATAAGCTTTCTCTTATCACTTTCAGCATGGATATCCCCGAAAATAAGGAGATAAAGCGTTTTTACGCACCAATGCCCTTTGTCCCCGCAGACAAGGCAGACCTTTCCGCACGCTGCGAGGAGATCCTCACCATGCAGGCAACAGGACTTGCCACACGCCTTAGGCACATCGGCTGCAAGACCTGCGTTATCGGTCTTTCGGGCGGACTGGACTCCACTCTTGCACTTATCGTAACCGTTCACGCCTTTGATATGCTCTCCCTTGACCGCAAGGGCATAATCGCCGTGACCATGCCATGCTTCGGCACCACAAAGCGCACCAAGAGCAATGCACTTATCCTGGCGGAAGCCTATGGCGCTTCTATCCGTGAGATAGATATTACAAAGTCCGTAAAGCAGCATTTTGAGGATATCGGTCAGGAGGAAAGCGTTCACGACGTTACCTACGAAAACTGCCAGGCAAGAGAGCGCACTCAGGTGATAATGGATATCGCCAACAAATCAGGCGGCATAGTTATCGGCACCGGAGACCTTTCCGAGCTGGCGCTGGGCTGGGCTACCTACAACGGCGACCATATGTCCATGTACGGCGTTAACTGCTCTATCCCCAAGACCCTTGTTCGCCATCTGGTGGCATATGAGGCGCAGATGTCGGAGGGTCAGCTTTCCGAGGTGCTTCGTGATATCCTTGACACCCCCGTTTCCCCCGAACTGCTCCCCCCCTCCGAGGACGGCACGATTTCACAGAAAACAGAGGATATCGTAGGCCCCTACGAGCTGCACGATTTCTTCCTTTACTACACCGTCCGCATGGGCTTTACCCCCAAGAAAATATTCCGCATTGCAAAATGCGCCTTTGCAGGCAGATATGACGATGCTACTATCCTCAAATGGCTCAGGACATTCACATGGAGATTTTTCTCCCAGCAGTTCAAGCGCTCCTGTCTCCCCGACGGCCCCAAGGTGGGAAGCGTTACGCTTTCACCCCGTGGTGACTGGCGTATGCCCTCCGACGCATCGGCTGCTCTCTGGCTCGCCCAGCTGGACGAGCTGAAATCAAAGATAAACTGAAAGGCGGTGCTATGATGAAGCTCAATGAAATAGTTCTGCGATACCTTAAAGGTCAGAAAAAGCATACGGTGCTGACTGTCCTTGCCATAATCGTTTCAGTTGCGTTCATGACCATAATCCTGTCCGCAGTTTCGGTTTACCGTGCGGCTTCGCTGAATATCTCCCGTGAGACTAACGGCACATATCATATAGTATTCAACGGTCTGGACAAGCAGCAGCTCATTGATATCCGCAGCATGGATATTTTTGAAAAAACTGAGATATACAGCATTTCCTCCTATTCGAGCAGCGTTGATATGGACTTCGTTAAAATGGCGGAGGACAACGCAAAGGTGGAATATCTGCTGGTGAACGGTCTGCCTGTTGATGATAACTTTCTGAGGCTCAACGCCGATGACTGCGACCTGCTGCCCCCCTCCATGCGCACTGTTACCGGCGGACGGCTCCCCGAAAAGGACGGCGAGCTTGTTATCAACAGCGCCAACGCCGAGCAGTGGGGATACCCCGAAATAGGCAGCACCGTCAATGCGGAGCTGTTTGTCTGCGGCGTTAAAACGGGAGCTGAAACTCCTGCGGGCACGCCTATGATACTGGCTGAGAATTTCGACATCACAGAGATAAGGGAGATTTCCTTTACCGTTGTTGGCTACAGCGACACTATAAATATGGTAAGCTACAACGATACTCAGCTCAAATCCTACAACTATCTTTCGGATAACCTTGTTGCCCGCTTCTCCGACAGCGCCAATGACTTTTACTGGGATATGGACAGGTCATTTTCCGCTCTGGGCTATGAGATAGATGACTTTGACTACGGCATGAATCAGGAGCTGCTTAACATGGAGGGCAGAGGCGTTACCGCCCGCTTCTCCCAGGCGCTTTCCTTTGCTGTGGAATATCTGGTAGTGCTGTTCTTTATGTTCTGCATAAGAATGGTAATAGACAACTCATTTGAGCTGGCTTCAAAGGAGCGCATAAAGCAGTTCGGTCTGCTCAAAGCCGTGGGTGCTTCCAAAAAGCAGGTGTTCTCCCTTGTAATGTGGGAGGCATTTTATCTGGCAGTCCCCGGCGTTATCCTTGGTATCCTTGCAGGTCTGGGCAGCTCGGCAGCTATATTCTCCGCAGTAAAGAACCTGCCCTATCTCCATGATGTTTCCCTTGATTACGATCTGGCTTCCATGCTGAAATTTGATATCAAGCCTTATGTTTATATCTCCTCAGCTATTATCGGCTTCCTGTGGGTGTTCGTTTCGGCAATATCCACCGGTATGCGCTCTATCAAGGCTTCCCCTGTAGATGCAATGAGAGCCGCTGCCAAGAAAGAGAAGATAAAGCCCTCACGCCACGGCTCGGGAATCGAGCAGGGTCACGGCTTTATCGGCGCATACTCCGCACTCAGCGCAAAGCGCAACAAAAAGCGCTATATCATCACGCTGGTATCAATGGTAATGAGTATCGTGCTTTTCACCGTGTTCTCCTACGGAATTGAGATCGCAACGGGCAATCTGCAGAATGAGTTCGATGTTAAGCGTATGCCTTATGACTACACCGCAAACCTCAGCGTTACCGACCCTCAGACCGTTTATGAAAGAGCGGAGCTGATGAAGCAGTCGGGATATTTCACCGATGTTCAGTATGACACTCACCTGTCGCTGTTCGGCATGACATCTTCCGCAGGCGTTGACGACGGCACGGAGCTTTCAAAGAGCGAGACTGTTTTCATCGACATTCACCCCGTAAACCGTGAGACATATGAGAAATACATTCAGTCCGATGTAAGCTATGACGACCTTTCAAACGGTCAGCTCATGCTTTGCAGCGGAATGTACTCCACCGCAGGAAAGCTGCTTTATACCGTTTACAGCAGTGCCCCCGAAAGCATTTCCGCCGCTCCCTTTGCGGATTACAAAGTAGATCTCCTTGACGAGCGCAGCTTTGATACGGCAGGCATCTACACCACCGACAACAGGGTATATCGCTCTACAGACGGCCGTATTTCCGCTGTTATGGCAGAGGAAAGCTACAATGAGCTTTTTGCTCAATGCGGTGCAGACTCGGGCACATCGTCAATAGCCGTTTCCGACGGCAGCGAGATAATAGTTTACAGCAGAACTATCTCGGCAAATGCAGCAGTCGGCATGGAAGAGCAGGCAGAGGTTTATATGAACAACCACTTCTACAATTCCTACAGCAACAACCTCTCCGATATGAACCTTTCCTACGCACTGCTCAGCATGATAAAAACAGCAGGCTATGCGGTGATAGTGCTTATCGCCCTCATTGCCCTTATCAACGTGGTGAATATCATCTCCTCCAACGTTACGGGCAGAACTTCCGAGCTTGCAATGCTCCGTGCCTGCGGAATGTCCAAAAAGCAGCTGAACAAGCTTATGCTCACCGAAAGCCTTTTCTATGCGGTAATGGCAGGCATCGCCTCACTTCTGATAACCGAGCTTGCGATTTTGGTGATACAGATACCCTTTATGACCCATTTCCACGACCTGGATATGGACGATCTGGGCTTTGCATTCTCCTATCTTGCACCCATAAAGTACATCGTTATCGCAACGGCTGTGTCCTATCTGGCGGCAGCTGTATCCTCCGTTATCCCAGGCTCGCACATAGCAAAGGCACCTATCGTTGAAAGCATTGAAAGCGCAGAAATATAAGGAGCGGCAATGAACGAATTTGATAACATTTATCACACCGATGAATATCGCCGCTTCATGGTACAAAAAGAGGAAAACATATCCGACCTGTGCCGTGAAGAGCGGACTATCCCCCTTGACCTCGGCTACAGCCTGTGGTGCGGAGAATATGCCCACCGAACCGACAACGGCCGCTCATACAGATGCAGACTGTTTTCCCCCGAGGGGAAGCCGGTTTTTGGCTACACATTATATCACAATATCTTTGAAAGCGACGCTGTAAAGCTATTATTTGCCCCCGATGGGCTGTATTTCTTCTACCTTGAGGGGCTTTACGGCTACAGCATTCTGCGGCTTTCGGATATGGCAGCAATGCACTATGTTCCCCGTGACAGCTCATTTGCCATAACTGACCTGCACTATTGCAGCGAAAACAGGATAGCGGCAGTCAGCGGATTTCATAACAAGACTGCCGATGTGGCGCTTATCGACCTTTCCGACCCGATAAAAGAGCCTGAAAAGATAACTCCCCTCTTCCCCATAATAAATCCCGAGAATGGCTATGACAGGTTTGAGGATATCGACTTTGTTCGCTGGGAAAAGGGCGGCAGGCTCATTGTCCGCACCGACGCAGGCGAAGAATTTGCCTTTAATACTAACGACCTGAGAAAATTTATGGATTAAAATAGGATTAAAATACTAAAAAATCATTGCTATTTTGTGTAACTTATGATATCATAATAATTGTTAAGAAAAACAAACACCCCGTTATTATCTGACGGGGCATCATGACGAAAGGATTATGTTTTATGTGGACAGTTTCAATGCTTAAAGAGAACGCAAAAGCGGCACTGAAAAACTTTTACTGGCCTGCTTTTCTCGTTTCTCTCATCTTTATCCTGCTGACAGGCACAGGTTCAAGCAGCTCGGGAGGCGGCTCCTCAGACGAGTTCATAAACGAGTATTACAATAACTACAGCAATTCCTCCGACAGCAGCTACGACTACGGCGATTACAGCAGCGACGATGATTATGATTACAGCTACGACTACGATGATGATATCGACAGCTCATTCTCTCAGGACGATTATGAGCAGATATTCAACGATATGTTCTCGGGCTTCAGCGATATGCTGGGCGATACCAGTGTCTCGGCAATAATATCGGTAATCATTGTAATGATAGTTACGCTGGCTTACAACATCTTCTTTGCAAATCCCCTTACAGTCGGCTACAACAATTTCTTCCTCAACGCACGCACGGGAAATGCTGGCGTGGGCGAGCTCTTCTCCCAGTTTAAGCATGGTCATTACATGGCAACCGTAAAGAATATGTTCTTCCTCAAGCTTAGACTTTTCCTTTGGTCGCTGCTGGTTCTTATCCCTATCGGCATCGGAATTCTGATCTTTGCAAAATCCGACAGCCGTGATATAATGGGATCGCTTGTTCTTTCAATTCTTATAGTTGTTCCCCTGTATTTTGTGGCACTTATCCCTCAGATAATAAAGAAGTACGAGTACTTTCTTGTTCCCTACATAACCGCAGAAAACCCCAACATCACCCCCAACCGTGCCCTTGAGATAAGCTCTCAGACAATGAAGGGCGAGAAAATGCACTGCTTCGGTCTCCAGATGTCCTTTATCGGCTGGCTTATCCTCGGCGGACTGGCAGGAAGCATCTTTACTGCGTTCCTCGGCGTTCTGCTTGGCAGCGCTGCCACTGCAGCTGGAATGGCTCTCATTTACCCCTATCTTTACGCAACACTTGCAGAGTTCTACTGCTGCATGAAGGAAAAAGCTATTGCAACAGGCATTTCTTCCAGAGATGAGCTTGACGGACTGTACGGCCGTGCCGCAAACGCACAGCCTTTCGGTCAGCCCATGGGCTACTCCGATCATCAGGGCTACGAGCCATATCAACCCACTGCTCCCTCTCAGCCTGCTGACAACGGACTTTTCGGTGAGTCAAAAAGAGACGATAATGATGACAACTACAACGGACCTGAGATAAAGTAACACCTGAATAAGATACAATGGCTGCTGCGGTAATGCGGCAGCTTTTGTTTTTTCAGTAACACGCATTTTTTATTGGAGGCTATTTGATGATAAAAGATATTATTATGAGCCACGAAGCCGCTATGTGGGAAGCTGCAAGACGCTGTGACAGCTCCGCTTTTCTTGAGGTCGTAAGCGAATCTGCGGTCATGGTATGCGGCGGATCCAAATGCACCGGTGCTGACTACGCCCGCATCATAAGCGAATTTGACTGCAAGTCCTACAAAATATCCGATTTTGAGGTCATCGCTCAAAGTGATGATATTGTTCAAGTTCACTACATCATTGAAACAGTGGCTGAAAAGCCTGAAAATCAGGATCTTGCAGGCAGGTTCCACATCACCTCCACATGGAAAAAGGGGGACAAATGGAAGCTTATTTTCAACATGGATTCAAGGATATATGAATAAATGCAAAAAACGCACGGTTGAAGTTAAAAGTTCAACCGTGCGTTTTTTTATCAATATCTTTTGCCTTTGAGCTTACAATATTCCTCGAACACTTTCAGGCAATCTTCCCTCTGCTCACATTCCAGCGGGATGATTTCCATGCCGTTTTTCAGTGCGGTGTAGAAATCCTCGTCCCTGAAGCCTATTTCTGCGGTGTCGTGAGCGGTGCAGCCGTAAACTATGCGGCTGATATTTGCCCACATTGCTGCGCTAAGGCACATGGGGCAGGGGTAAGCGGTGGTATAAAGCGTACAACCGCTCAGGTCGTGGCTGCCGATATTTTTGCAGGCATCTCTTATTGCCGCAACCTCGCCGTGCATTGTTGGGTCATGGTCGGCAAGCACTCGGTTGTGACCTTTTCCGATCATCTCGCCGTCCCTTACGATAACGGCACCGAACGGACCGCCCTCGCCGTTTCTGATACCCTTGTAAGCCTCATCGGCTGCTATATCCATATACATCATTTATGCAGTTTCTTCTCCTCTGCGTTTATCATGCCCATAAGCTCGCTTATTGCCTGATCTGTATTTCTGCGCTTTTGAGGTGCTGCGGGCTGAGGTGCTGCGGGCTGAGGTGCCTTGACCTCCTTAACAGCTTCCCTGACGGGCTGTTTTACTTCCGGAATTACAGTGTGCTGTGCTTCATTGTGTGAAACCGCTTCCTGAACGGGAGCTGTCGGTGCAGCTTCAACAGCTGCAGGAGCTTCCTTAGATATATTCTCACTTGCTGTCTCGGGCTTCTTATCCTTATGAAGCTCGTGACCAATAGTGAAAAATCCTGCAGACTTTCTGTCGTTTACCTGCTGTTCCTCGTCCTCAACTATCTCCTGGCGCTTTATTCTGCCGCCGTAAAGCTGGTCATCAGCCTTATCGGAAAGGTAGGAATAGAAGCTGTCGGTATTGGGTGTCTTGGGCTTGGGGATAACGTGCTTGGGCTTTTCCTTTTTCTTCTCTGCCTCGGGCTTTTCAAAGGTGAAGATAGGACCGTCCTTATCTATCTCGGCAGCCTTGCCGCTGTCATCAACGGTGAGAACGCCTGCCGCCTCATCTGCCTTCTTGGCAATGGGTCTGAGCTTCGGCTCTTCATCGGCGGGGATATCGTCGCTGAACATATCCTCAAATCTGTTGTCGGAATCCTTCATTATCTCGTCCAGATCGTCCAGAGAGGAAGCGTCCTCTTCCTTGCGCTTTACGTTGATTATCCTTATCACCTGGAACACTATTATAATAAAGCTGGGGATAATGATTATCAGCATTATTCCGAAAGTAGAAGTTACAAAGCCCAGCATTGAGCCAAGGCCTGCGCTCTGGTAGATAGCCTTTGCAATAACATTATCCCTCGGTATCTTGAACGTATCCGCAGCGGGAGCTGTGTCAAACTTTACCACGTAGGAAATCTGACCGTTCTCGTTCACTATCTGCACAACTCTGGTAAGCACCGTGGTCTCATCGACCTTGCAAAGCACCACGCTGCCCTCCTTGATATTGTCTATCTCGGAAGCCTTTGCGATTATCGCCGTGCCTGCGGGGATATCGGTCTCCATATTAACCGCCATTGTGCGGTAGAAGGTGTATCCGAAGAACTTGGGTGTGGCGCCTGTTTTGCTGAACGAAAAATAAACCACCAGCATAAAGATTATAAGCACGATAAGAACTGTTATCACTATACCCTCAATAATATTGACGGGTGAGCGCTTTTTATCAGCAGAAATTTTTTTAGCCATAATTACCTCCGAAAGCTATAATTTTTTGTCTCTTCATAATTCGATACCTTTTATCATTATAGCATATCTGTCGGCAAATTTCAAACATTTTTTCATTATTTTTGTAATTGATCTGAAAACAGGAAAATGCGCCCCTTCGGTATTACCCTATCAGAGCGCATTTCCTTGCATTGTTATTTTCAGGGATGGAGATAGCTTTTAGTCCTCTTCGTTATCCTGGAGAGCGTCGTATCCGACTTCACCGGTTCTTACACGAACAACGTCCTCAACATTGTAAACGAAGATCTTACCGTCACCGATGTGGCCGGAGTAAAGTGCCTTTCTTGCGGCTGTGATAACTGTTTCAACAGGAACCTTGCAAACCACAACATCGACCTTTACCTTAGGAAGCAGTGAGGGTTCAACAGGAGTACCTCTATAGTACTCGGCAGCACCTCTCTGAGTACCGCAGCCAAGTACCTGTGTAACTGTGATACCTGTTACGCCGATATCTGCAAGAGATCTCTTGAGAGTCTCGAACTTGTTCTGCTTGCACACAATGGAGATCTGAGTGTATTTGAGTCCGCCTTCGGGAATTGCTGCATCAGAAGCCTTGGAAGGCTTGTAGGTCTCAACGGGAACAGCTGCATTTACGGGAACAGGCTCGCCTGCTTCAGCATATGCCTCTGTATCAACTGCCATAACAAATCCGGAGTAAGAGCTTTCGATACCGTGCTCTTCGATATCCAGACCAACAACCTCTTCGTGAGCGGAAACTCTCAGACCGATAGTTGCCTTGATGATAAGGAATGTAATTGTGATAGTGATAGCTGCCCAAGCGCCTACTGTAAGAACGCCGAGAGCCTGACGGCCGAGAAGCTGGAAGCCGCCGCCGTAGAAAAGACCGTTAAGTGCTGTGAACTCATCTGCACTTGCATTTACGGGGATAGAATAGCCGGGAGCCTTAGATGTTGCGAAAAGACCAACTGCAAGAGTTCCCCAGATACCGTTAAGGCAGTGTACTGCGACCGCACCAACGGGGTCATCAATGTGGAGCTTGTAATCAAGGAACCATACACCGAAGGGAACCAGAAGTCCTGAAACGATGCCGACCATGATAGCGCCGAAGCAATCCATAACATCGCAGCCTGCGGTGATACCAACAAGACCTGCAAGGGAAGCGTTAAGGCACATTGAAACATCGGGCTTGCCGTACTTGAGCCATGTGAAGATCATGCAGACAACTGTTGCAACTGCGGGAGCAACTGTTGTGGTAAGGAATATAGATCCGAGCTGAGGGCCGCTTGTTGCAGCAGCACCGTTGAAGCCGTACCAGCCGAACCAGAGAATGAAGCAGCCGAGGGCACCGATCGTCAGAGAGTGACCGGGGATAGCCTTTACCTTTACGATCTTGCCGTCCTTGTCCTTAACGAACTTGCCGATACGGGGACCAAGGAGCTTTGCGCCGATGAGAGCGGAGATACCGCCGACCATGTGGATAGCGCAGGAACCTGCAAAATCGTGGAAGCCCATCTGAGCCAGCCAGCCGCCGCCCCAGATCCAGTGAGCCTCAATGGGATAGATAAGAGCGGAGATAACGCCCGAGTAGATGCAGTAAGAAAGGAACTTTGTTCTTTCTGCCATAGCTCCCGAAACGATGGTAGCTGCTGTTGCGCAGAACACAAGGTTGAATACGAAGCCTGAGAAGTTGAAGTTATCATATGCTGTGAAAAGATCAAAGCCGGGCTTGCCGATAAATCCTGCAACGTCCTCACCAAGAAGGAATCCGAAACCGATAAGAATGAACATTACTGTACCGATACAGAAGTCCATCAGGTTTTTCATGATGATGTTGCCGGCGTTCTTTGCTCTTGTAAAGCCCGTCTCAACCATTGCGAAGCCTGCCTGCATAAAGAACACCAGTGCAGCTCCTATGAGGAACCATATACCGAAGGCCTCGGCATTGACTGCCTCACTTATTGTTGATAAGATATTTGCTTCAGTCATTTTTAATCACCCTCCATTAAAACACACAACGGCACCGTAAAAATGAGTATTCCCTGACAGATACACATTTTTTCAGCGCCGTTGCTGTTTTTTCTTTATGTCTGTATTATACT
>ENA-UOJT01002074-UOJT01002074.1-human-gut-metagenome-genome-assembly--contig:-C15-NODE-2074-length-12158-cov-32.561927_pt1 | contig 12158 bp, 5 predicted proteins | sample MGYA00242357_ERZ723904 | MGnify/ENA metagenome assembly ERZ723904 | reverse complement strand
AGCCGCCGGAGCGGTGCTTGAGCCGTTAGGCGGGAATTGTGCGGTATTGCCTTAGAACCCCCAGTGCAGAAAATCAGCATCTTGCACGATTATTTGAAATATTTTTTGTGAATACTCTTGACAGAGCGTGGTTTATCCGCTATTATAATAAATGCGTGAGTTAAGGGGTCAAGTGCGGCCAAAATGGAAGCACAACCCCCGCAAAAAACTGCGCGGAATAATCAAGAAAGGAGAAAAGAAATGCCTACTTTTAACCAGCTCGTACGCAAAGGCCGTGAGGTCCTGGTAACCAAGAGCACTGCTCCTGCCCTTCAGAAGAGCTACAACTCCCAGAAGAAGCAGTACACCACCATGAACAGCCCCCAGAAGCGTGGTGTTTGCACCGCTGTTCGTACCATGACCCCCAAAAAGCCCAACTCTGCTCTGCGTAAAGTTGCCCGTGTCCGCCTGACGAATGGTATCGAGGTCACCTCCTACATTCCTGGTATCGGCCATAACCTGCAGGAGCACAGCGTTGTCCTGATCCGTGGCGGTCGTGTTAAGGACCTGCCCGGTGTCCGTTACCACATCATCCGTGGTACTCTGGATACTCAGGGTGTTGCAAACCGTAACCAGGCTCGCAGCAAATACGGCGCAAAGCGTCCCAAGGCCGGTGCCAAGAAGTAAGGAAACATCTTTTCGCCATAAAATGGTCAGCTGACCCTTTTGTGGCATAACGGGAGTTTTCTTTAACTTTCGAGTACCGATGATATCATTAATGTGAAGGAGGGAAGAAAGATGCCCAGAAGAGGTAAAATCGCAAAGCGCGAAGTTCTGGCTGATCCTATTTACAATTCCAAGCTCGTCACCCGTCTGGTCAACAGCATCATGCTGGATGGCAAGAAGGGCGTCGCTCAGAAGATCGTTTACGAAGCTTTTGAGACTGTCAAAGAGAAGACCGGCAACGATCCTCTCGAAATGTTCGAGAAGGCCATGGAAAACATCATGCCCAGCCTCGAAGTTAAGGCCCGCCGTGTCGGCGGCTCCACCTACCAGGTTCCCCTGGAGGTCAGCCCCGCCCGCCGCGAGACCCTCGGCCTGCGCTGGCTGACTCTGTATAGCCGCAGCCGTGGTGAAAAGACCATGTCCGCTCGCCTGGCCGCCGAGATCATTGACGCTACCAACAACGTTGGCGGCGCCGTCAAGAAGCGCGAAGATACCCACAAGATGGCAGAAGCCAACAAGGCTTTCGCGCATTACCGTTATTGATCTGCTTACTGAGGAGGTTTAAGCCATGGCAACGCCGAGAGACGTATCCCTGCAAATGACCCGAAATATCGGTATCATGGCCCACATCGACGCAGGCAAGACCACCACCACCGAGCGCATTCTGTACTACACCGGTATTAACCATAAGATCGGCGAAGTTCATGACGGCGCTGCTACGATGGACTGGATGGAGCAGGAACAGGAACGTGGTATTACCATCACTTCCGCTGCAACCACCTGCTACTGGAGCCACACCGAGACCCAGCACGATCCGGCTCTGTTCAAAAAGAACCGTCATCGTATCAACATCATCGACACCCCGGGCCACGTTGACTTTACTGTTGAAGTTCAGCGTTCTCTGCGTGTTCTGGACGGTTCTGTTACCGTTCTGGCCGCAAAGGGTGGCGTTGAGCCTCAGTCTGAAACCGTTTGGCGCCAGGCTGACGAGTACAAGGTTCCCCGCATGGTTTACGTCAACAAGATGGATACCATGGGTGCTGACTTCTTCCGCTGCGTACAGATGATGCATGATCGTCTGCATGCCAACGGTGTGCCTATCCAGCTGCCTGTCGGCCAGGAAGACACTTTCCGCGGCATCATCGATCTGATCGACATGAAAGCCGATATCTACTATGATGATATGGGCAATGATGTGCGCGTTGAGGAAATTCCTGAAGACATGAAAGAACAGGCTCAGGAATATCATGACAAGCTGATCGAAGCTGTTGCTGAGACCGACGAAGAGCTGATGATGAAGTACCTGGACGGCGAAGAGCTGACCAAGGGAGAAATCAAGGCTGCTCTGCGTAAGGCTACTATTTCCAACGAGATCGTTCCTGTTGTCTGCGGCTCTTCTTACAAGAACCGTGGCGTTCAGAAACTGTTGGATGCAATCGTTGATTATATGCCCGCTCCGACCGACGTTGCGGCCATCAAGGGCACCAACCCGGAGACTGGCGAGGAAGAAGATCGCACTTCTTCCGATGATCAGCCGTTCTCTGCACTGGCATTCAAGATTATGACTGACCCGTATGTCGGTAAGCTGTGCTTCTTCCGCGTGTACTCTGGTACCGTTGAGGCTGGCACCACTGTTTACAACTCTGTTAAGGATCAGGACGAGCGTATCGGCCGTATCCTGCAGATGCATGCAAACAACCGTAAGGATATCGACATCTGCTACGCTGGCGATATCGCCGCTGCTGTTGGTCTGAAGAACACCACCACTGGTGATACCCTGTGCGATGAGAAGCATCCCATCATCCTCGAGTCCATGAACTTCCCCGAGCCGGTTATCCGCGTTGCCATCGAGCCCAAGACCAAGGCTGGCAGCGAGAAGATGGGTATTGCCCTGTCTAAGCTGGCTGAAGAGGACCCGACTTTCCGTACCTGGACCGATGAAGAAACCGGTCAGACCATCATCGCCGGCATGGGCGAGCTCCACCTGGAAATCATCGTGGACCGTCTGCTCCGCGAGTTTAAGGTCGAAGCTAACGTTGGCGCACCTCAGGTTGCCTACCGTGAAACCATCCGCAAGGATGCTAACCAGGAAACCAAGTACGCACGTCAGTCCGGTGGTAAGGGCCAGTATGGTCACGTTAAGATCAAGATTGAACCCAACCCGGGTAAGGGTTATGAGTTTGTCAACGGTATTGTTGGCGGCGCTATCCCGAAGGAATACATCCCCGCTGTTGACAACGGTATCCAGGGCGCGATGAAGTCCGGCATTCTGGCTGGCTATCCCGTCGTGGATGTCAAGGTCACTCTGTGGGACGGCTCCTATCATGAAGTTGACTCCTCTGAAATGGCGTTCTCCATCGCCGGCTCCATGGCATTCAAGGATGCTATGAAGAAGGCTGATCCCGTCATTATGGAGCCCATCATGAAGGTTGACGTTGTTGTTCCTGACGAGTATATGGGCAACGTCATTGGCGACTTGAACAGCCGCCGCGGCGCGATCCAGAACCAGGAATCCACCGATGGCACTGCCCGTGTCACCGCTATGGTTCCTCTGTCCGAGATGTTCGGTTACGCTACTGACCTGCGTTCCAAGACCCAGGGCCGTGGCCAGTACTCCATGGAGCCGGCTGATTACCAGCAGGTTCCCAAGAGTGTTGCAGATAAGATCATGACCGAGCGCAATAAGGGCTGATTCTGCACAAATTCGCGCAAAATACTTGATTTTTCTTGAAAAATCTAGTATGATAGCCTTACAACAGGCTATTTTATCTGTTTGAATTAAAGGAGGATACTTCCAATGGCTGAAAAGGAAAAATTTGACCGCTCTTTGGAGCATGTCAACATCGGTACCATCGGTCACGTTGACCACGGCAAGACCACTCTGACTGCCGCTATCACCAAGGTTCTGGCTCTGAAGGGCGACGCCGATTTCATGGATTACTCCAGCATCGATAAGGCTCCTGAAGAGAAGGCTCGTGGTATCACGATCAACACCGCTCACGTTGAGTACCACACCGCGAAGCGTCACTATGCCCACGTTGACTGCCCGGGCCATGCTGACTACATCAAGAACATGATCACCGGTGCTGCTCAGATGGACGGCGCTATCCTGGTTGTTGCTGCAACCGATGGCCCGATGCCGCAGACCCGTGAGCACATCCTGCTGGCTCGTCAGGTTGGCGTGCCCAAGATCGTTGTGTTCCTGAACAAGTGCGATATGGTTGACGACGAAGAGCTGCTCGACCTGGTCGAAATGGAAGTTCGCGAACTGCTGGACAGCCAGGATTTCGACGGCGACAACACCCCGATCATCCGTGGCTCCGCTCTGAAGGCTCTGGAGAGCACTTCCAAGGATCCCGATGCTCCGGAATACAAGTGCATTTGGGAGCTGATGGACGCTGTTGACAACTACATCCCGACTCCGGACCGTGCTGCTGATAAGCCGTTCCTGATGCCCGTTGAGGACGTTATGACCATCTCCGGCCGTGGCACCGTTGCTACCGGTCGTGTTGAGCGTGGTACTGCTCATGTCGGCGATCAGATGGAAATCGTTGGTCTGAAGGAAGAAAAGCTGACCACCACCATCACTGGTCTGGAAATGTTCCGCAAGAGCCTCGAGTTCGCTCAGGCTGGCGACAACATCGGCGCTTTGCTGCGTGGTATTGACCGTGACCAGATCGAGCGTGGCCAGGTTCTGGCTGTTCCCGGCTCTGTTCATCCCCACACCACTTTCGATGGCCATGTTTACGTCCTGAAGAAGGAAGAAGGCGGCCGTCATACCCCGTTCTTCAACAACTATCGTCCTCAGTTCTACTTCCGTACCACCGACGTTACCGGCATCATCACCCTGCCCGAAGGCACTGAGATGTGCATGCCCGGCGACAACGTTGATATGCACGTTGAGCTGATCACCCCGGTTGCCATGGAAGAAGGCATGCGTTTCGCTATCCGCGAAGGCGGCCACACTGTTGGTTCCGGCGTTGTTTCCAAGATCGAGAAGTAATTTTCGGCTTGTGATATAGCTTTCAAGGCTCCTGCTGTTAAGGCAGGGGCCTTTTTGTTGTGTACGACTTATGGGGCGGGGAGGGGGCAAAGGCCGGGTGTGGAAGACCAAGGAAGGCATCATGAAAACATCAGAAATTGTAGATAGGGGAGAGGACACCATTCGGCACTTTGAAAAAGTGGAGCAGGAGGGGGCACTCACACCGCCCTACCTTGGGAAGGTGTATTTCAGGTCGCGGTTAAGGGGTAAGGATTGATCTATCCCTAAGTTTTCGGAACGGTCAGGAACGCTCTCTACGGTACAATTTATAATGGGCAATTCTCAACCTCCAATTTTCCCTTCAAGTTTCCTCCAATCTCTGCCAAATCTCTCAACAACAAGCCAAACCGAAATGGCAAAAAATGCGCGATCACAATACCGGGTGATTGGATTAAGAGATTGCAAAGAACATTATCGGGGTAAATGTTTAATCATTTGATAAAATCAGGAATAAACCATTCAAAAATGTTAATAAATACCGCCAAAGGGTCACCGCACCGCAGCGCAAATAATGTGCGAAAAACAGGTTTCAGTTGATTCAAGGACAAAAATTTACATAGAAACCGCTCTAATTAACTATGCAAATTCTGGCAACTGTGATATAATGTATATACCTAGATGTGTCGGAATGGTTATCATTTGCGGGATCAAGGCATGCAGCCGGTACAACGTTTTGTCAGCCGCTGTGCCGGGGCCAAAAGCCCCAAAAGCAGGCCGCAGCCCGGCAAGGGATCGCCAGACCGAGGGGAGCACAACCAGGCGTTTTGCAATCAACACCTGCAAAGTGCCGCACATCTGCCGTACCACTTTTCACACAAAAGGGGAAAGTAGTAACACTTAAGGGAGGATAAAACTATGAAGAAAAACCTTCAGCGTTTTGGTGCATCCGTGTTGGCAGCAGCCATGGTTGCCCAAAGCGTGGCGCTTCCCGCAGCAGCCGAAACTACCAAGATTGATTCTTCGGTAGCGCAGTCTGTTGCAGCTAGCGCAGCAAGCGCGGCCAGCGCTGTGCAGTCCCTGCCCAAGTTCACCAGCACCGCAGACCTGATCAAGCAGACAGCCCAAACGCTGGCTGCCCAGGGCGAAGTGCATGAACTGGAGCAGGACGATGCCAAGCTGGAAGCGACTGCACAGAGCAAGGCGGGCATGAGCCTTGCAGCGTTGGAAAATGCATTGGCCGATGCCATGTACGCCAACGCCGCAGCCGGCAAGATCAACACCGAAGCCTATGGCCTGAACAAGGACGAGATGGCATCGGTGATGGCTGCCACCATCAAAACGTATCATCTGTCCAGCGCCGTTACCGACCTGGGCTATGAGACGAACGCCGCAGGCGTTGTGACCGCCGTTACCTTTACCGGCAGCTCCGGCATGACCTCTGCGATGGAGTCCATGACCAACAGCGATGATGAAGTGATTGCGCAGCAGGCTGACAGCTACGCACAGGCTTACGTTGCTGAAAACTCCGATACCTTTACGGCCAGCGCCGCTGCAGACGGCCATACCTATGGCGAGCCGAAATGGTACTGGAATGACACCAACCCGGAGGATGGCCACACCCATACCTGGAAGGAAACCCCCGATGGTTACTGGACCAAGACCGATGACGGCTGGGCTTACACCGCTGTGTATACCTGTGAAAAGGACGATGCCTACCAGAAGGTAGAAGGCACCGTAACCAAGGATACCACCGAGGCAAAGCCCGGCGTTGCCGGCAAGACCGTTTACTCTGCCAGCGTGCCCGCTGACAAGAGCCCGGTTAAGAAGGAATACAAGGAACCCACCACCCGCACCGACGACATTGCCGCCCTGCCCTGCCAGAACCATGCCGTGTCCAAGGATGCAGATGGCAACTTTGTTGCTACCTTCAACTGGGAAATGAAGAAGGTCGAGGGCAAGCTGGCCGATGACTACAGCAACGCCCAGCTGTTCTATGACAGCGAAACCGGCAAAATTTCTGCCGGCGCTCCCGTTACCATTGACTGGGAATGCACCAGCGTCACCTTCAAGTGCGCTGTCTGCGGCGAAGAAATCAAAACCAAGCCGATGCAGACCATGCCGGTCAGCGTTGTGGTAGACCAGAATGACAATTCCGTCTACATCAACGTGGGCGGCACCCCGACCCTGGATACCACCTCCGGCGGCACCGGCGTTACCCTGGTGTCCGCAATGGACGGCGGCAACTGGTACGATATGCAGAACAACCCGGTTGACGCAAGCAAGGTGAACTTCACCTATCAGAGCGGCGACAACAAGGGCAAGAACAGCCTGCTGCTGTACGACAGCCAGAAGACTGCCGTGTATGTGGACGACCAGGGCAACCAGGTCACCAATACTTACGATGTCTCGACTGCGCAGATGAACTACTACTACTTCCAGCTGTCGCAGTTCAACCAGGACGAAGCAGAGTACTTCGGCGTGGTTGCCCCGTTCTGGACCTCCAAGGGCGTTCAGAAGCAGGGCGAGGATGGCAGCATCACCGGCACCATGGGCGCAATCAAGATATTGTGCAGCATTGATCCGAACGATGATGTCCCGCCGACCACCATGGCATTCATGCTGAACATGCTGCCGCAGGCGTTCATGTCTTACGTCATGAACTATGGCGAAGCTCTGAAAGCCATCCGTGATGCAGGCTTGGCACAGGTTGCCAAGCTTGGTGACAGCGCTGACTATGTCACCAAGCTGCTGATCCTGCACGACTGGATCTCCCAGGTTGCAGAATTCGATATGGGCTCCATGGGCGATATCACCGGCGGCGGCAACAACGACCCCATCCAGACGACTGCTTTCGGTGCCCTGCTGGGCGGCGAGATCGGCGCTAAGGGCGTTGAGTATGGCTGCATCTGCCTGGGCTATGCATCTGCATTTAACTACATGGTCCAGAATTTGCCTGACAACAAGAGCATCTATAAGAATGATGACGGCAGCTGGAAGACCCCCGATGAAGTAGGCGATAACGCTGTTGTTGACTTTGCCCAGATCCTGTATTACTGCGATACTTCTGATACCAGTGTTGCCGGTAATGCGTTCGGCGGCGGCATGTTCAACAACGTCCACTACTTTAACGCAGTCAAGGTCAACAAGCTGCAGGGCGACAGCAACTCTGCTACGATGACCACCGGCGAAGCCAACAAGAACTGGTACTATGTTGACGTCTGCTATGACGACGTGAACACCGAGTGCATGGCCCAGACCCGCGTTGAGAACGCAGGCGACATGCGCCATGTCAACTTCCTGGTTTCTCCCTCCGGTCTGGAAGGCCGTTACAGCAAGTACTATGATTACATTGACTCGCTGTACGATGGCTACACCTACACCAAGAACAAGAATCCCGATGTGGATGATGACGGCAATGTTGTGTTGAACAACGGCAAGCCGCATTACTCTTACACCAAGGCGGAAAACAAGAACGAGACCCGTTACACCGATACCTGCTACGAGGATACTTGGTTCACCTCTATCTGCAGCCCCATCTACTTCGACAATAATTACTTCTATTACGTTGATACCACGACCAACCAGAACCTGTATAACAACATGCGCCGCCAGCAGTCCGAGAACGGCAACAGCGGCAGCTCTGGTTCCGGCAGCTCTGGTAACAACTCCCAGATGCAGCAGTTCATGAAGAAGATGCAGAACCAGGGCCCCGATACTCTGGAAGCACGTCCGCGTAATGCGAACTACTATATCCGCAAAGAGGATTCCAGCAGCAGACCCGGCGGCTTCAGCATGAGCAGCTTTACCAAGACGGATGACCCGTTTGATATCATCCTGATGTACTACAACGATCTGAAGGAAACCAGCAGCAACTTCAATGATGACGACAGCAATGCCAAGGTCCTGGCCGAAGCTGGCACCATCTATAAGATCGATACCAGTGCAAAAGATAAGCATGCCAAGGTTGAAAACAACCTGAACACCGAGTGCCTGGCAGACGCTGCTGCAAAGCGGATCTACCCCGCACTGGTACACTCTACCGCACTGTATGATGGCAAGCTGTACTTCAACGTCAACAACGCCATCTACCGTATGGACCCGACCACCGGCACAGTGGAAGAAGTGAAGGAATACAACACCGTCTATGGCGGCATTAAGCTGACCAAGGATAAGGACGGCAACATGGTTCCCGATACCCACTTTCCCGGCATGAGCATGGTTATCATGGATAGCGCCCAGGATACCAGCAGTGTGAAGTATCTGAACACCTTCAAGAACCATCCTCTGGCGGGCCTGACCCTGCGTGACAGCTACAGCTTTGCTACCACCACCCAGCAGGGCCAGACTGTGATCACCGGCATCAACACCACCAAGGATCAGCTGGTCGTTTCTGTCGGCACCAACCTGTCCAACACCTATAAGGAACTGGTGGACGGCAAGGCAGAAGTCAAGACCGATGCCTCCGGCACTTCTTATGCAAACCGTAAGAGCTACAAGACCGAGTCCTGGAACTACAACCCGAGTTACAACCAGAACATGGGCAGCTCTGACGAGAAGAACAAGAACGAAGAGTTCATGTGGTGCGCTAACCTGGTTGAAACCATGCCGATGTCCGACATGGTCAGCGACCTGAGCAGCGGCGCAACCACCGATGTTTCCGTTGAAGCATGGTGTGATACCCCCGCTTACACCCAGGCCCGCACCAACAAGTACGGCCTGACCAAGGGTGAAAAGAAGTACGCTGACGGCGCACTGCCCAAGGGCCATACCTGGGCTCTGGACGAGCTGGAAACCAAGTCCGTTGGCAACAATGTGTACCTGTGCTCTGATTGCCATACCGCAACCGAAAGCACCCCCCACACCGTTACCCTGCCCGATGCAGTTGCAGGCGTTACCCTGACCCTGGGCACCACCAGCAACACCTACATCAAGGACGATACCGTTACCCTGACCGTAGAAAAGGAAGGCACCGATATCGTTACCGTTACCGCAAAGAACGGCAATACCGATGTTGCTCTGACTGAAGTTCAGGAAGCAGCGCAGGACGAAGCCGCAGCCCAGGCTACCACCGAAAAGGCGAAGACGGTTTACACCTTCACCATGCCGGACGGCGATGTGACCATCAGCGTTGCAAAGAACGCTAAGACTTATGCGGTTAATGTTGCTGCCCTGACCAATGGTGAGATCACTGCTTCCGCTAAAGAAGCAGCTGAGAAGGAAACCGTAACCCTGACTGCTAAGCCCGCAACCGGCTATGCCCTGAAGGCTGGCAGCGTGAAGGTTACCTACAAAGACGCTGACAACACCGATAAGACCGTTGAAGTGAAGGCTGATACCGAAAAAGCCAACACCTACACCTTTGCAATGCCTGCTTACCCTGTCAACGTCAGCGCAGAGTTTGTTAAGGAATACAAGGTTACCGCAGCTCCTGCTGAGAACGGCACTGTTACCGTAGACCCGACCGCAGCTGTTGAAGGCACCGACGTTACCGTTACCGTTAAGGCAGCTGATAACTACCAGCTCAAGGCTGACAGCCTGACCTACAGCTATCAGATCGGCGAAGATAAAAAGACCGAAAAGCTGACCCCGAACGCAGAAGGCAAGGCTACCTTTAAGATGCCCGCAGCTGATGTCAAAGTCACTGCAGAGTATGTCGAAAAGAAACCGGAAGCCTACACTGTGACAGTGAACAAAGCTACCAACGGCACTGTAACCGCTGATAAGGAAACCGCCGCAGCAGGTGATACCGTTACCCTGACTGTTGAGGCAGACGAGACTATGTACTCTCAGGCTGTGCTGGCTGAGGACGGCCTGAAAGTTGCTGACAGCAAGGGTGCTGCAGTTGCATGCACCGCTGGTGCTGACGGCACTTACACCTTCACCATGCCTGCCGACAACGTAACTGTCACCGCAACGTTTGAAATCGTTGCATATGGTGTTGAGGTTGCACCGACTGAACATGGTTCTGTTACCTTTGAGGGCGGCAAGAAGTACTTCAAGGTTGGCGAGAATGTTACTGCTACCTTTACCGCAGAGGCTGGATATGAGCTGGCTAGTGCTTCTTATCAGGAAGGCAACAAACCTACAGACATTACAGCCAAGGTTAAGGAAGCTAGCAACACTTACACCTTCACTATGCCTGAAAACTATGTGAAGATCGAAGCAACCTTCACTGCTGTTCAGCCTACTGAACCTACTGAGCCCACCGAACCCACCACTCCGGATGAGAACGGCGGCGACAACACCGAAACCGAGGCTCTTGAGGCCGAGGAGCGCACCGCTCACGGCGCTGCTGAAAAGACCACCATTACCGCAATGGCTGTCTTTACCTGCACCGATAAGAACTGCGCAAGCGCACAGTTCGTGGATGCAACTGTAAAGCAGACCAGCGGCGTTACCACCGCTGCTGTCAACTTCAACGGCAAGGACTACACCGCCAAGTACGGCGAGAAGAACGGCTGGGTTGAAGAAAACGGCAAGAAGTACTGGTACGAAAACGGCGTGAAGCAGGGTACTGAGGGCCGCGGCAAAGAGATCTATGATCCCGATTCCGACGCTTGGTACTGGCTGGATGCTGTCCAGGGCGGCGCAATGACCGTCAGCAAGGACGTTTACCAGGAATCCGCCGCCGGCCAGTGGGCTGATAAGCCCGATGGCACCGGCAAGTGGGTCCGTTACGATGAGAACGGCCACATGGTCAAGGGCTGGCAGACGACCGATAAGGGCACCTACTACTTTGACCTGATCACCGGCGCTATGGCTAAGGGCGCAGGCGATATTGACGGTGTACCTTGCGCATTTGACGAGTACACCGGTATCGCTCTGGACGGCCAGTGGCTGACCATCAAAGGCGCTGACTTCTGGTACGAAAAGGGCGTTCGCCAGGGCCTGGATGGCCGCGGCAAGGAAATCTATGACCCGGCTTCCGACGCTTGGTACTGGCTGGATGCCGTTGACCAGGGCAAGAAAGCCACCAGCAAGGATGTCTATCAGGAATCCGAAGCTGGCCAGTGGGCTGACCGCGCCGATGGCACCGGCAAGTGGGTCCGTTACGATGCACAGGGCCACATGATCAAGGGCTGGAGCGCTGACAAGCGTTACTATTTCGACCCGATCTATGGCACCATGGCTAAGGGCGATGCAGTCATCGATGGCCGCACTTATCATTTCGATAAGAACACCGGCGTTCTGCAGTAATCCCACAGCCGAACAATGAGCTGTAACCAGCCCATTAACCTCTAAATAAAAATGCCGCAGCAGATGTAACAGTCTGCTGCGGCATTTTTGTATTTTGGGGCATAGGTTCAGTGAAATATTTGCCGGGCCAGTAGGGCGGGGGACCCCATGATTGTGGTGGCTCCCCTGGAGGGGAGCTGGACGCGAAGCGGCCTGAGGGGTGGTTCCTTGCCGCAAACCTAAGGCAATACCGCACAATTCCCGCCTGACGGCTTAAGCACCGCTCCGGCGGCTG
>ENA-UOJT01002073-UOJT01002073.1-human-gut-metagenome-genome-assembly--contig:-C15-NODE-2073-length-12161-cov-8.428052_pt1 | contig 12161 bp, 8 predicted proteins | sample MGYA00242357_ERZ723904 | MGnify/ENA metagenome assembly ERZ723904 | reverse complement strand
ATGCTGTGGCGTCCGTCTCCCGTCGTCCCGCCCGATGCCGGGGTTCGGCGGTGCGTGTTGAAAATGACAGAAGCCTCTGCATAAGAGGCTTCTGTCGTTTGCAGGGCATCCGGCCTATTGCAGCAGGAAGCGCTCGCAGTCGAGCGCGGCGATGCAGCCCGAACCGGCGGCGGTGATGGCCTGTCGGTAGGCGGGATCCTGTACGTCGCCGGCCGCGAAGACCCCTTCGACGGAGGTTTTCGACGAATTGCCTTCGGTGCGGATATACCCCTCGGCATCGAGTTCCAGCTGGTTGCGGAACAGTTCGGTGTTGGGGTGGTGGCCGATGGCCACGAAGAATCCCGCAACGGCGAGCGTCCGTTCCTTGCCGTCGTTGTGGCGGATCGTGACGCCCGTGACGCCCGTGTCGTCGCCCAGCACTTCGGCGGTGTTGTATTCGAAGAGCACTTCGATGTTGGGGGTGTTCATCACGCGGTGCTGCATCGCCTTCGAGGCGCGCAGGTAGGGTTTGCGTACGATCATGTAGACCTGCCGGCAGATCGAAGCCAGATAGGTGGCCTCCTCGCAGGCAGTGTCGCCGCCGCCCACGACCGCCACGTCCTTCTTGCGGTAGAAGAAGCCGTCGCAGGTGGCGCAGGCGCTCACGCCCTGTCCCCTGTATTTCGTCTCGGAGGGTAGTCCCAGATAGCGCGCCGAAGCGCCCGTAGCGATGATGAGGCTGTCGGCTTCGATCTGTTTTTCGCCGTCGACGACCAGGTGGAACGGCCGCGACGAGAGGTCGGCGCGCGTCACCGTGCCGCGGCGGATGTCGGCGCCGAACCGTTCGGCCTGCTTGCGCATGTGGCCCATGAGCTGGTTGCCGTCGATCCCTTCGGGGTAGCCCGGGTAGTTATCGATTTCGGTGGTGGTGGTCAGCTGGCCGCCCGGTTCGATCCCTTCGTAGAGTACGGGGTTCAGGTTGGCGCGCGAGGTGTAGATGGCCGCCGTATATCCGGCCGGTCCGCTGCCGATAATCAGACATTTGACTTTTTCCATGATTGTTATGCGTTGTGATTTTCGTTGTCAGGGTTCTACGGCGCCGAACTCGGTGAGTTGACGGCCCTCGTAGTCGAAGGCGGCCCAACGTCCGTCGAAGCGGGCCAGCAGACGTCCCGTCCGGTCGTCGTATTCGACGATTTCGTAGTGCGGTTCGAGGACGTAACGGCCCGTCTTGTCGATGAGCCCCATCCGCCCGTCGGCGGTCTGCACCTCGGCGCGGCCTTCGTGGAAATCGTTGGCCCAGCGGTATTGCGGGGCGATGAGATAGCGGTTTTGCGTGTCGACGTAGCCGTATCCTTCGGCGTCCTCGACGCAGATCATCTGTTCGAACATGTGTCCGACCCAGAGGTGGTTCCGAAAAGCGGTGCACGGTGCGCTGTACTCCGCCGAGGTATCGCACATCATTTGTGCCACGGAGGCCTTTTCGGCGACGAAAGCGCGCAGCGCGTCGAACTGCGGTGCGTCGTCGCCGCCGTCGAAACGCATGTAGGCGTAGCGCAGCGGCAGCAGCCGGTAGTCGGGCGTCATCCATAGGTTGGCCGCTTTGAGGTTGTTGTGCGTCAGGCCGGCCTGCGCCAACTGCCGTTGCAGGGTATCGAGCGCCGAGAGCAGACGGTCGCGGTCTGCGTGGCCGACTGCCGTTGCGAGCGGCTCGCCCTCGGCGGGAAGTTCCTGCGCGGCCAGGTCGCAGGTGCGCTGCGTGCCGGTGGCGTCGGTGTAGGTGAATTCTCCGCGCAGCATCCGCCACGGGAGCAGGAATTCGGCCGGATGATATTTGAGGCGTTGCGCCGTGGTCTCCGCGAGCCGGTGGGCGAGCGGCGAGAGCGGGCAGAACAGCCGCAGCCGGCGGTCGCCGAGCGTACACTGCGCCTCGGCGAAGAGCGTCGTGCGTTCGAGCAGCAATGCGCCCGTCCCGTCCTGTGCGAAGCGGGCTTCGCTCAGCGTGCGGAGCGACGTGCGGGGCGAGAGCAGCCCCTCCATGAAGCGGTGGATCGTAGGGAACATGGCTATTGGAGATTTACGCTGATCGACCCGACGTTGAGGATCGAGAGCAGTTCGGTGATCGATGCGTTGTAGCACATGCCGCGGAACGGCCCGCGGGCCTCGTCGCCCCGGAGCGAACGGATCGCGTCGTCGAAGAGCGGCGGCATCGGGCTCGAAATGTCGTAGAGCAGGCGGGCGTAGCGGTTGTTGTAGGCGGTCTCCCCGTCGGTCAGGAAGATGCGGCCCTTCGCTGCGTCGCCCGATGCGAGGTGGATGTTGACCAGCAGCGCACGGCCGTCGTCCGTGCCGAGCGAACGGATGCGCCCTGCGATCTGCGCGAGCTCCTCCTCGTCGCTGTCGGAAGCCTCGCCGTCGGTGATGTTGAAGACCAGCGGCGGGAAACTCTCGCGGTGTTCCGGCCGGCGGCACCACGCCTCGACGAGATCGTGGACGTAGAGCAGCGCTTCGTACATCGGGGTCTGTCCCGATGCGGCGGGAGCGATCCACTCGCTCACGGTCACCTCGTTGAATGCGGGCTGACCGTCGGGAAGGCGGCGTTCGACGCTGACCCGGCGGGTATTGCGTACGGCGTTCCGGAGCGCGGAGACCGGAACGAACGTTTCATTGGCCGAGAGGAGCGAGTGTACGCCTTCGCCCGAATAACCGACCACGGCGATGTCGTAGTAGTCGCGCACTTCGCCTTCGCGCGTGGCGCGCAGCAGCAGTTCCGACAGCAGCGAATTGGCGACCTCCGCCACGGCCGCAGCCTTCGAGGTGCGCCGTCCGCGGAATTCCAGCTCCTCGACCATCGAACCCGACTGGTCGATGGCCAGAACGAAGGCCGTGCGGTGACGGCGTGTGATGCTTTGGGTGTAGTTCATGGTTTATGTTGGTTTTAGGTCTCTCTATTCCAGTCCGCGGACGGCGCGGAAGTCGGCTTTGCGTTCGTCGTCCGTGGCGGCGTCGAGTCCGTAGCCGACGGCCATGTCGAACGAACAGTCGAACGCGCGGTCGGCCTCCGCGAGGCGTTGCAGCTCCTGTTGCGCCGCCTTCCCTTCGACGACGGCCCGTTCGATCTCGGCGGCGTCGGGCGTGTGTCCCAGCCGCCGGGCCAGGATGTCGAGCGCCCAGCTGCGGGCGTAGTCGTCGTAGTGCTCCGCAAAGGCCCGCAAACGCTCCGTGAGGGCTTCGGGCGTGGTGACGGCACCCTGCTCGATTGCGTCGAGCAGCCCTTCCAGGCAGGAGCGGGCGAGGTAACGCCCAGCGGCGTCGATCCACGCGCCGCGGCCGTCGTATCCGTCGCCGCCGCGCGCGAGCAGGTCGCCGAGCGTCGCCGCGAGCGCTTGCTCGTAGCGCTGTATCCCGCGGCGCAGCCCCGTGAGCTTGATATGGACGGAGTTGTAGATGAAGCTCTGGGCGTCGGGGTTGCTGTCGTAGAGCGTGCGGAGCGCATCGAGGCCGGCTGCGAGGGCGTTGCCCACGAAGGGATTCCAGGTCTCGAAATTGATCAGGTCGCGGCCTGCGCTGCGTTTGTCGCGCTGCCGCCACTTCTCGATGTCGCGCACCGTGCCGTAGCTCGACAGATTGGCGCCGGGCAGCAGGGCCGAACGCCCCTCCTGTTCCAGCAGGTAGGAGAAGGGGAAGACCGACGTGTCGTGGTGATGCGTGTGGCGCCCCATGATCATCGTATAGACCCCTTCGATGGCCGGCGACATGACGTAGGCGCCGCTGGCGAACTTGCAGCCGCGCCGGTGGACGGCCTGATGCACGGCGCCGCACTTGAAGAGGTGGTTGCTCTGGTTGGTGCCGCTGCCGGCGTTGAAGAAGGAGAACATGCCGGCGATCAGCAGCGACGACTTGTGGTGCGAGACGGTGTAGGGGCCTGCGAAGATCGAAACCGCTTCGCCGTTCTCGCAGTGCGAGTTGGCGAAGAAGAGCGAATCGGAGGCGGTGTAGCCGCGGTCGAAGATACAGCGTTCGCCTATGAAGCAGCGTTCGATGAGCGAACCGTTGTCGACGAGCGCATGCTCGGCCGTGACGAAGTCGTAGGCCTTGACGTCGATGCCGATGCGCGAAAAGTCGCCGACCGTGCCGTTGGAGAGGACGGAGACCCCTTCGAGCGTCGCCCCGTGGCCGATACATACGTCGCGCAGCAGCCGGCAGTCGGTGATGCGGCAGTCGCGGCCGATGCTTCCTTGCGCGGAGCGTGCCGCGTCGGCCGCCCGCCGCGCCATACGGTCGAAGGCGGCGACGAGCGCCGGACGGTGGCGGTAGACGGCGGCCATGTAGGCGATCTGGGCGGTCAGGCCGCTGTAAATCCGTACCGTGCGGCCGCCGTTCTCGTTCATGACGGCCACCTCCGTGCCGTTTCCGAAAGCGCTTTCGCCGCGGCATTCCAGGCGGACGACCTCTTCGACGAGCGTCCCTGCGCCGATGTCGTAGTTGCGGACGCCGGAGTTGCGGATGCGCACGCCCGATGCGAGCCGGACACGGCCGCCCAGCCGCGCGCCGCGCAGTTGCGAGGGGTGAAAGTCCTCCGCCACCTCGATCGACGACCAGTCGTCGGCCGTCGAGCCGGAGGCTTCGAGCGCAGCGATTTCGCCGGGGGTCAGAGCTCTGTATGTGTCCATTCGCGTCATATTTCCAATCTACAAATATAGCGTTTTAGCGTGAGTTTTTCAACGGAGATTTTCTCCCGCCGCAGGCCGCTGCGCAGTTCGGCCGTACCGTTGCGGAAAGGTTTCACGGCATCGCAGGGCGGGCAGTTGAGGACGACGCGGCCCGCCGTGTCGATGAAGTGCCACCGTCCGGCGATCTCCACCGCCGCCAGTCCTTCGCTGAAATCGAATCCGTTGTCCCACACGGGCGGGATGACGAACCGTCCGCCCGAGCGGAAACCCCAGCGTCCGGCGTCGACGGCCAGTTCGGGCGGATCGTCGGCGGGACGGGGCGGCCGCAGCCGCCATGCGAAGAGCGAAGCGGCCTGCGGAAGTTTCGCGACGGGCGAGCGGAGCAACTGTGCCGTGCGGTATCCCACGGCGTCGCCGCGGCGGGCGAAGGCGTCGAGCCGGATGCGGAAGACCACCGCGCTGTTGCCCGTATGGAACACGGGACGGCCGTCGGTCGTGCGGCAGACGTCGATCTCTCCCAGCGTGCGCGTCAGGCCGCGGGAGTTGAGAACCGATTCGAGGTATTGGGTGACGGTGAAGAGCAAGGCCGGAGATGGTGAATCATGGGATCGCCGCGGCGATAAAAAAAGCCGGCCTGCGGGCCGGCCTTTGCATTCGGGTGTCGATCAGTGGCAGCCGTGGCAGCCGCAGTCGGCGTGCGACTCGCCTTCGCAGTGGCAGTCGTCGCCGCAGCCGCACTCCCCGCAGCCGCATTTGCCGGCCAGGTCTTCCGGCGTCACGTCGCGCACCGAGATCACCTCCACGTCGAAGTTGAGCGTCTTGCCCGCCATCGGGTGGTTGAAGTCCATCTTCACGGAATCGTCGCCGATCTCCTTCACCACGCCCAGCATACGCTGGCCCTGTGCGTTGGCCATCGGAATCTGGCTGCCCACGAAGAGAATGTCCTCGGCCAGCTTGCCGTCAACCATGAATATCGTTTTGGGGAGGTCGACGATCGCGTCGTCGACGATTTCGCCGTAGCCGTCGGCGGGAGCGAGCGTGAAGGAGACCTTCTCGCCCGGTTCCTTGCCGACGATGGCCGCCTCGAATTTTGGCAGCAGCATACCGGTGCCGAAGATGAATTCCAGCGGCTGTCCGGGACGCGACCGGTCGGCGATTTTGCCGTCGACGGTGAGCGTGTAATCCACCGCCACCATTTTGTTGTTTTCTGCTTTCATGAATTTATAGAATTAAATATAGTATCGAAGTCGTCTGCGCGGGCGTCGCCGTCCGCGGCACCCTTTTTCTCGACATGCACGGCAAAGATAGTGCAAATTATCGGATTTCCGCTCCATCGACTCGAAAAGAGACGGAACGTCCGGTCGGACGTTCCGTCTGTGCAAGGTGCGATGTGCCGGCGGGAACTCTTCGAGTACGGCTCCTTCGGGCTGTCCGTCCGCGGTTTTCGTCTGCCGGCCGATGATACGGTACAGTCGGAACGTACTGCTCGATGCCTCCGTGCGGATTACTCCGTGCAGCGGCAGACGAGATTGCGGTCGCCGTAGCCGTTGTCGATTTTCGAGACATAGGGCCAGAACTTCGCCTCGGCGATCCAGCCGAGCGGGAAGGCCGCCTCCCGGCGCGAGTAGGGGTGCGACCACTCGCCGGCGATCTCCACGGCCGTGTGCGGAGCGTTGCGCACGACGTTGTCCTCCTGTCCGGCGGCCGCTTCGCACTCGCGCTTGATGTGCACGAGCGCCTCCATGAAACGATCCATTTCGGCCTTGGGCTCCGACTCCGTGGGCTCGACCATCAGCGTTTCGTGCACGGGGAACGAGAGCGTCGGGGCGTGGAAGCCGTAGTCCATCAGCCGGTGGGCGATGTCGCCGCAGTCGATGCCGTAGTCGTGTTTGAAATTCGTCAGGTCGAGGATCATCTCGTGCCCCACGCGGCCCGTTTCGCCGCTGTAATAGGTGCGGTACTCCGCGGCCAGTGCCGACGACATGTAGTTGGCGTTGACGATGGCCATCTCGGTGGCGCGGCGCAGCCCGTCGCCGCCCAGCATCTTGATGTAGCCGTAGGTGATGGGCAGCAGCAGCGCCGAACCCCACGGGGCCGACGCCACGGCGGTGATGCCTTCGTCGCCGCCCGTCGCGGCGATGGGGTGCGACGGCAGGAAGGGACGCAGGTGCGCGGCCACGCAGATCGGGCCGACGCCGGGACCGCCGCCGCCGTGCGGCATGGCGTAGGGGTGGTGGAGGTTGAGGTGGCCGACGGCGGCGCCGATGTAGCCCGGATTGGTGAGGCCGACCTGCGCGTTCATGTTGGCGCCGTCCATGTAGACCTGTCCGCCGGCGTCGTGTACGGCGTCGACGATCTCGCGGATGCGGCTCTCGAAGACGCCGTGCGTCGAGGGATAGGTCACCATCAGCCCGCACAGCTCCGAGGCGTGTTCTTCGGCCTTGGTTTTGAGGTCGTCGACGTCGATGTTGCCCTTGGCGTCGCACGCCACCGTGACGATCTTCATGCCTGCCATGGCGGCCGACGCGGGGTTCGTGCCGTGCGCCGAGGCGGGGATCAGGATGACGTTGCGGTACCCCTGCCCCTTGGACTGGTGGTAGGCGCGGATGACCATCAACCCTGCGTATTCGCCCGCGGCGCCCGAATTGGGTTGCAGCGAGCAGGCGGCCAGTCCGGTGATCGTGGCCAGGTCGCGTTCGAGCGCGGCGATCAGCTCCATGTAACCTTCGGCCTGTTCGACGGGTGCGAAGGGGTGCATGTTCTGGAACCCGGCCAGCGACAGGGGTTGCATGAGTGCCGCCGCGTTGAGTTTCATCGTGCACGACCCCAGCGAGATCATCGAGTCGGCCAGCGAGATGTCGCGGTGTTCCAGCCGCTTGATGTAGCGCATCAGCGCGCTTTCGCTGCGGTGCGAGCGGAAGACCTCCTCGATGAGGATCGGCGAGGTGCGGCGCAGCGCTTCGGGCAGCGTGCTCGGGGCGTGGCTCCTGGCGACTTTGGGTTTGCGTCCCCGCGCCTCGGCGAAGAGGGCCACGACCTCGGCCACCTCGTCGGGGGTGGTCACCTCGTCGAACGAGAGGCGCACGCGCTCCTCGGAGGGGTAGAAGAAGTTGATGCCCCGTTCGAGGGCGAGCGACTGGATGACGGCCGCTTCGGCCTCGATGTCGAGCGTATCGAAGAAGTGCTGGTTCGTGAGCTTGTAGCCCAGCGCCGCGAGGGCGCGGGCGGTGTCGCAGGCGGCCGTGTGGGCCGTCTCGGCAGCACGGCGCAGGCCTTCGGCGCCGTTGTAGACGCAGTAGAAGCCCACCATCGAGGCCATCAGCGCCGAGGCGGTGCAGATGTTCGAGGTGGCGCGCTCGCGCTTGATATGCTGCTCGCGCATTTGCAGCGCCATGCGCAGGGCGCGGTTGCCCAGCCGGTCGACCGAGACGCCGATGATGCGGCCGGGCATCTGACGTTTGTAGGCCTCGCGCGTGGCCATGTAGCCCGCGTGCGGGCCGCCGAAGCCCATGGGCGTGCCCAGGCGTTGCGCCGAGCCGACGCAGATGTCGGCGCCCCATTCGCCGGGAGCTTTCAGCAGTGCCAGCGAGAGCAGGTCGGCTACGGCCGTCACCTTCGCATCGTGCGCGTGCGCCGCTTCGACGAAGGCCGCGTAGTCGCGCACGGCGCCGTCGGCGGCCGGATACTGCACGACAGCGCCGAACTCCTTGCCCGAGAACTCGTAGCAGTCGTAGTCGTCGACGATGAGCTCGATGCCGAACGGCTCGCTGCGCGTGAGCAGCAGGTCGAGCGTCTGCGGGAAGAGGTTGCGGTCGACGAAGAGCTGCGTGCGCCCCTCCTTCACCGCGTCGCGGCTGCGCAGGGCGAACATCATGAGCATCGCCTCGGCCGTCGCCGTCCCCTCGTCCAAGAGCGAGCAGTTGGCGATCTCCATGCCCGTGAGCGAGAGTACGGCGGTCTGGAAATTGAGCAGCGCTTCCAGACGCCCCTGCGAGATTTCGGCCTGGTAGGGGGTGTAGGAGGTGTACCACGCGGGATTCTCGAAGACGTTGCGCGCCACGGCGGCCGGTACGGCGCAGGGGTAGTAGCCCATGCCGATGAACGACCGCAGCGGGTGGTTGCGGTCGGCCAGCGCACGGATATGTGCGGCGAATTCGTATTCGCTCATGCCCGCAGGAAGGTCGAGCGGTTTTTTCAGCCGGATCGACTGGGGGATCACCTGCGCGATCAGTTCGTCGACGCTTCCGACACCGATCGTGTCGAGCATGGCTTTGAGTTCGTCGGGATTGCTGACGCCGATATGGCGGTCAGCGAATGTATCAAAAGACATTGTCGGTTGTATTTGAAATTGTTGTACTTGTTTCGGTTGTCGCAGGGCTCGGGCGGGTCGTAGCCGCTTCGCGGATATCGACATTCCCACCCCTCTGTCCCCTCCCTTCGCTTCGCTCGGCTTGCGCGCAGTTGACAAAGGGAGGGGCTTCTCAGGGCCGTATTCTGTCGGTTATGTTTGAAATTGTTGTACGGGTTTTGTCAATACCTGAAACTGCTGCCGCCGATGAATTCGCGCAGCAGCGAGGTGGGCGGAATCTCGGCGGGATCGATCGGGATGAAGTTGTCGAGGAATTTCAACAGCCGCTTGGCCTCGCCGTATTCGGGCACCGTATCGGGCACCTCGCGCAGGATACGTTCGGCATAGGGGCGCAGCACCGAGATCTCGTAGAAAAGCGACGAGTTGAACATCACGTCGGCGTTCTCCTGATAGGGGAAGATGTGCTTCTCCTCGCCGCGCCGCACGCTCTCCCAGCGTGCGAGCGTCGCCTGCGCGTTGTGGCCGCGCGTGGCGTTGTCGCGCACCATGCGACGCAGCAGGCGGTTGTCGGTGGTGGCGATGCGCGAGAGGTTGTCCATCGCCACCGACGTGAAGCACGAGATGTAGATCTTGAACTTCATGTGGTCGGGGATGCTCGGCGTGAGGCGCGGGTTGAGTCCGTGGATGCCTTCGACGATCAGCACCGACCGGTCGTCGAGCCGCAGCGGATTGTCGTGCCACTGGCGTTTGCCGGTGATGAAGTCGTAGCGCGGCACGGGAAGGCTTTCGCCGGCGAAAAGGCGTTGCAGGTGGTCGTTGAAGAGTCTGAGGTCGATGGCTTCGAGCGCTTCGTAGTCGTACTCGCCGTCGGCGTCGCGCGGGGTCTTGTCTCGGTCGACGAAATAGTCGTCGAGCGAGATGAGCACGGGATTCAGCCCCAGGATGCGCAGCTGGATGCCCAGACGCTTGGCCGAGGTGGTCTTGCCGCTCGACGAGGGGCCGGAGATGAGTACCATGCGCGTTCCCTGCGAGCGGTTGGCCGCGGCGATCGTGTCGGCGATGCGCGCCAGCCGTTTCTCGTGGAAGGCTTCGGCGATCTTGATGAGCTCCGAGGCGTCGCCCGCCAGCACCTTGGCGTTGAGCCGGCCGACAGTCGGTACGCCCATGATGTCGACCCACTCCTTGTATTGGTGGAAGATGTCGAACAGCTTGTCCTGCGCCACGAGCGGTTTGAGCGCGTCGGGGTGGCTGCGTCCGGGCAGTACGACGTAGAAACCGTTGTAGTAGGGGCGGATGTCGAACAAGCGGATGTAGTCGGTCGACGGGGCGAGCGCGCCGTAGAAGTAGCCCTTCATGTCGCCCAGCGAGTAGAGCGTGCTGTAAAGGCGCGGTCGGGTGTTGAGCAGCTCGGTCTTGTCGTCGAATCCCAGCCGCGTGAATTCCATTGCGGCGTCGATCGACCGTACGCGGCTGCGGATGATCGGAATCGCCGCGTCGACCAGCTCCTCCATGCGGGTGCGGATGGCTTCGGCCTCCCGGGCGGAGATGCCGTCGCGCCCCTCGATTTCGCAGTAGAAGCCGCGCAGCATCGAGTGGCGGATGTAGAACTTGTGTTCGGGATAGAGCTCGCGGACGGCCCGCTGGAGGATGAACGACGCCGTGCGTTCGTAGACACGGATGCCTTCGAAGTGTGTGGCGTCGATATAACGCACCGTGATCGGGGTGTATACCTTGTAGTTCAGTTCCTTGATGCGGTTGTTGACGTAGGCCGCCAGGTAGGGGTGCGGTCCCTTGGGCAGGTATTGCCGCTGGATGTCGAGCAGCGACGTTCCCATTTCGACCTCGATCGTGCGGTCGAGGTTCTCGCAGATGACTTGGATAAGATCTCTCATGAGGTATGGGGCAAAAGGTGCGTAAAGATACGAATAAGCGAGGGCAATGTCAAATTTATTTGAACATTGTCGAGCGCGAGTATCTAAGGCGCAGCCAAAGATACGAATAAGGTGAGAGAAAAAGAAAAAACAACTGTTTTTCTTTTTCCGAACCGCAGTATCTAAGACGAAGTCAAGGATACGAATAAGCCGGGAGCGATGCAAATTTATTTGCGGTTGCCGGGGCGGAAGTAGCTGAGACGCAGCCGACGGTAACGATAATTATTTGTGTCGGCAAGCGTGCCCGTTCCCGGGCGGTCAGCTTTCCGCCGGCAGTCGGATTTCGAGCAGTACCGGCAGATGATCCGATGCGCGGGCGGCGTCGCCCGCCTCGAAACGGTGCAGGACGCGCGCGCCGGCCGTTTCGCTCGTGACGCCGTTGTCGAGTTGCAGGATGTAGTCGATGCACTTTTTCGGATCGTGCGAGGGGTAGGTGCCCCCGTCGGTGGGCGTCAGTACCGTCCAGGCCTCCTGCAACGCGCGGAGCGTTCCGGAGTCGGGGAGGGCGTTCAGGTCGCCGCCCAGAAAGACGGGTTTGGACGCCTCGGCGTAGCGTTCGCGCATCACGCGGTTGATGACGGCGACCTGATCGCGCTGCGCTGCGGCCGACGTATGGTCGAGGTGGGTGGTGGCGATCACGTACCGCGCCAGTTCGACGACCGTCAGCACGCGCGGCTCCGCACCTTCTCCCCGCGGCAGGGCGACGGTGAAATGGTCGAGGATGCGCTCGCGGGTCATGACGCCGACGCCGTAGCTTCCGCCCCGATAGGGCATGGCTCGGCCGAAGCGGTAGTCCCAGCCGCCCATGGCCCGGGCGATGCGTTCGAGTTGGAAAACGCCGCCCGTGCGGGTCGTGCAACTGTCGAGTTCGTTGAGGCAGACGGCGTCGGCGCCGACCTCCCGCATCATTTCGGCCACGAGCGGGTAGTCGTCGGCGATGTACTTGTTGAAGGTGCCTGCGTTGTAGGTCACCAGCCGTACCGTCTCCGCCGGTCGGGAATCGCCGCAGCCGGCCAGAAGAAACGCAAGGCCGAGCAACGGCGGAAGCATTCGGAATTTATTCATGGTTCGCAAGGTCGGGTTTCCTACAAAGTTACGCATTTTTTTTCGCCGGATTCGCTCCGCACCGCGCTTTTTTGCAGGTCTGCCGTTGCGGCAGGGTTTGTGTGCGGCGGGAAGGCCGTGCCCGTCGGCCGGCGAAAGAAAACGTCGGAAAATTTGGAGGATCGACGGGGAGTCTCTCTCTTTGTCTTCCCCATTATAATAAAG
>ENA-UOJT01002059-UOJT01002059.1-human-gut-metagenome-genome-assembly--contig:-C15-NODE-2059-length-12207-cov-3.884793_pt1 | contig 12207 bp, 8 predicted proteins | sample MGYA00242357_ERZ723904 | MGnify/ENA metagenome assembly ERZ723904 | reverse complement strand
TTCCTTTTTTGGTGCAGAAAAATCAGGAAGGAGAAGCAGCGTGAAAAGTGTAAGAGACCCACCAAGCAGATAAAAGGGTAAGAGTTAAACAGAGTCAGCGTGACGGCTTCCGTCACAGAAAGGTAAAATAATGGAAAGAGTAAAAAGAAAAAAGATACCAATATCCAGAAGAATAATATCAAGTATTCTGGCAGTATTTATGGCCGTAACAGCAATCATCACAGGAATGTCACCAGTAACAGCAAAGGCATCAGATGGTGTATATACAGTTGAGGAGGTATCAGATAGAATTAGTTATCAGGAAGCCTTTAGCGGTATTGATGATGCTATGGCTAATTGGGGAACTAATATATTTACCGTATCAGACCCTAGTGGCGATACATATTGGGGACTTTGTGCGTCACCAAACAAAGCAACACCAGGAACAGGTACTAACTATTATGATTCAACAGAATACACAAACGATACAGTTGCAAGAGTAATATATTGGTCACTAGGTAATGGATGGGATGATGAAGAATGGGGCGTTTTAAGAGATTATTCCGAAGATGTCAGAACAATCATTGCTCATCATACTGTTGCTTTAGCAATGGGTAATGACGACTGGAATACAACATATAGTGGCGCTATGGCACTTGGAGATGATTCAAAGATAGGTTATCAGCTTTGTATGGAGCTGCTTAATGTTGCAGCAAATATCAGTACTGGTGACTGGGATTGCACAGTTATATATATATCAGACCCAGACCATGATTGTCAGAATATTGCTGTATATAAAGAAGCTTATAATCCTCCAATAGAACTTACGGGAAGCGTAAGATTCCATAAAGAGTCAGCAATGCCTTCTATATCTGATGGCAATAGCTGCTACAGTCTTGACGGAGCAGAAATATCTATATATTCTGATGCAGACTGTACAGATTTGCTTGATACATTAACAACAGGTGAAGATGGATATACAGATTATTACAGCACTACATTCAGAGAAGGTGACAGTGTAACTCTTTATTTTAAGGAAACCAAAGCTCCAAAGGGCTTCCTTATTAATGATGAGGTGCGTTCAATAACGCTCGATTCTGAGGACAGCTACACCGAGACAATATCAGATATGCCAGGTAATGACCCTATCACATTACTGTTAAAGAAACAGACTGCAGATGGACATGGTTCTGGTGATACAAGACTTGAAGGGGCAGAATATACAGTAAAGTATTATGACATTTTATCAGACATAGACCCGGCAATTGCGGGAAATGAAGCTAAGTATACATGGATATTTAGGACAAATGAAAGAGGATATATATTTTTAGCTGATAATTATTTAGTAACTGGTTCAGATGGTCTTGTTAAAGATATTAGCGGAATGTATACATTGCCTTTAGGAACAATTACACTTCAGGAAACTAAAGCTCCAGAAGGATATTTGCTTAATGACACAGTATATGTAGCACAGACAGTTCTTGATTCGGGTAATAATACAGTCAGAACAACCAACCTTCCAACAGACGACAACGCTGCACAGGAAACACCATATGAAGGAACTATATCTATTCAGAAGTTCTTGGGTGGTAGTACAGTAAAGACATCTGAACCAGATGCAGAATTTGAAATCTATCTCACATCTGCAGGAAGTTATGATGCAGCTCCAGAGGAATCAAGACAGACAATAACAACAGATGCCAATGGTTATGCCATTACAAAGCGTCTGCCATATGGTACATACACAGTTCATCAGACAAAAGGTAATAATAAGTACTATTTTGTTGATGACATGGAAATAACAATCAGTGAGAATAATGCTAATTATCACAAGATTCTGGAAGATTCACCTATTGAGTTCTATATCAAGATGGTAAAAAAAGATGCTGATACAGGTAATACAGTAAATGTAGCCGGCACAACATTTGAATTGTATGATGATAATGGTTCAAAGATATCATTTAATATAATGACATCAAGTGGAATGCAGACAATTGACAGCTTTACAACTGATGAGAATGGATGTGTATATACAGCAGAAAAGCTTCTTAAGGGCAATTATACGCTTGTAGAGACTAAAGCTCCTGACGGTTATGTATTAGATTCAACACCAGTACAATTTACTGTATCAGAAGATACTTATACAGCAGATGGCGAAGCTGAATTTATTCTTGTTGAAAAGAGTGATAAGGCGGTTACAGGACAGCTTACTGTTACAAAGGTCGGTGAAGTTCTTGATGAATATAAGGGCGGATTATATGTAAATCCTGATGAGAAAGGATTTACATATAGAGAAGGTTCTCTTTCAGGTGCAAAATTTGAGGTTTATGCTGCTGAGGATATTTATACAGCAGATAATCAGAAGGATACTGCTGGTAACAGAAACAAGCATTACAGCAAAGGGGAACTTGTAACAACACTTGTTACCGGGACAGATGGAAAGGCAACAGCAACCAATCTTCCTCTTGGCAAGTATAAAGTTGTTGAAGTAGAAGCTCCTGACGGCTTTGTATTAAATCCGGATGAACAGGTAGTGACATTAGTTTATGTTGATGATAAGACTCCTGTTGTAAATGAAGCTTTGACATTTTCAAACGATAGACAGAAAGTAGAGTTATCTGTTTCAAAGCTTGATTCAGAAACAAGAAAACCGGTTGCAGGTGCAGAGTTTGGGTTATATGCAGCTAAGGACATAGTTAATGCTGACGGTAAGGTTATTGTAAGCAAAGATACTCTGCTTGAAAAATCAGTATCAGATTCAAATGGATTAATCCAGTTTGTAAAAGATTATCCACTTGGTTCATATTATGCTAAAGAAATCAAAGCGCCAGCAGGCTATGCCTCAAATGATGAAGTAATAGATTTTACTGCAGCATATCAGGGTCAGAATGTTAAGAGCGTAAAGCTTTCTGCAGAGTTCCTTAATAGTCCAACACATTTTGAATTTACTAAGACAGATATTACTAATGGTTCGGAATTGACAGGAGCAACGCTTACTGTATTGGATAAGAACGGAAATGTAGTTGATACATGTACATCTGATGCCAGAGAAGCACATGTAATTAAGAGACTTGTTGTTGGAGAAACATATACTCTTAGAGAAGAATACGCTCCTTATGGATATCTAAAGGCAACAGATATTCAGTTTACGGTCAAGGATACCGGAGAAGTCCAGCATGTAAATATGAAGGATGAGGTAGCCAGAGGCTCAATTGTTGTAACTAAAGATGGAGAAATTGTTTCTGATGCAACTATCAGGAAGGAATATTGGAATAACTTCGTTTTCAATTTCTTAAAGCGTAATCTTTCAGGAGTAACATTTGATGTTTATGCGAAAGAAGATATTCTTAGCGTAGATGGTCTTAACACGGTATATTATAAGGCAGGAGATAAGATAAGTACTATCGTAACAGATGAGCAGGGTATCGCAAGAATTGATAATCTTCCTTGTGGTAAGTATTATCTTATAGAGACTAAGACGATTGATGGTTTCATTCTTGATAACACCCCAATCGAAGCTGACATTTCATATATCGACCAGAATACTAATGTTGTATATGCAGGAATGAATGTTACAAATGAACGACAGAAAGTACAGATTTCTGTGATTAAGACTGATTCTGAAACAAAGAAAGTTCTTGAAGGTGCAGTATTTGGCTTGTTTACTAAGGAAGATATCGTTAATGCAGACGGTAAGGTAATTGTCAATGCTGATACACAGATAGAAAAGGCTGTTACAGGAAAAGACGGAAAGGTAACATTTACATCAGACCTCCCACTCGGACAGTATTATGTCAAAGAACTGGAAGCTCCGGCAGGATATGTTAAGAGCGATAAGGTGATTGATGTTGATGCAACATATAAGGGAGATAATGTAAAGGTTATTGAACTTGAGGCTGCATTTGAAAATATACCTATTAAGGTTGAATTTTCAAAAACAGATATTACAGGTGAAAAGGAACTGCCTGGAGCAAAGCTTTCTGTGATAGATTCAGAAGGTAAGATTGTAGAAAGCTGGATATCAGAAGCAGGAAAGAGTCATGTAATTGAAAGACTTCCAGTTGGTAAATATACACTTCGTGAAGAATCAGCTCCTTATGGTTATAAGGTGGCTGTTGATGTCACTTTTGAAATAACTGAAACATCTGAAATTCAGAAAGTAATCATGAAGGATGAACAGGCTGTTGGAAGAATCATCATCAATAAGACTGATTCTGTAACAGGAAGTCCGATTGAAGGGGTTGTGTTTGAGATAAGAGACAAAGATGGAAAAGTGCTTGATACATTAACAACAGATAAAAATGGTTATGCTGAGAGTAAGCTTCTTCCAATTTGTACATACAATAAAGACGGTTCGTATAAAGAAGATATCCATTACACAGTAATTGAAACAAAGGCTGCTAATGGATATATTCTTGATGAAACATCTTATGATGTAGTTCTCAAGTATAGTGATAATGCACCAGTTTGTATTGAAGAAACAGTTAAGCTTACTAATACTCCTAAGCCAGATATTCCAAAGACTGGTGATACAAGTAATGTATATAGATATGCTTTACTTGCGTTAATATCACTTGCAGTTATGGTAAGCCTTGTAATGGCAAAAAAGAGCAGAAATCAGAAGAATTAGAAATGTGACGGAATCCGTCACGCTATCCTGATGGACAGACAGGATGGATAAGGAAAAAATATATCACACATATGGCAGGTGCTTAATTGCATCTGCCTTTTTTAGCGGAAAGGAGAGCAATAATGTTCTGTAATAAATGCGGTACAGAAAATCCGGATGAAGCAATGTTCTGCAGTTCATGCGGTAACAACATGAAGCAAAACAAATCCGGCAGACTAAAGCTTGAAAAAGTGCCGGAAGACAATGTGACGGAATCTGTCACAAATGAAGATGGAGACAGTCAGGATACAACAGATTCACCAGTGACAGATGCCAAAAAAGCGGATGCAACAGACGGTGTTACAGAAAGCCTTACTCCTGATATGATTCCAGATACATTTAAGGAAAAGGAAGAAAAGCAGCTTGCACAGATAGTTGCTGAACTGCGGGCTGAGAACAAGCAGGCGGTACCTAAAAAGGAATGGTACATATATTCTTTAATGTCTGCTATTCCTGTTGTTGGATTTATCTTTTTTGCTGTCAGGAAGAAAGATAAGAATGAGAATAAGAAGAGTTTTGCAAAAGCCGGATTCACAATAAATCTTATTCTGTCAATTGTAATCTTGCTCATGGTAGGAAGTGCATTATATTTTGCATTTGGTGGAAAGATTACAATTCCTAAGAAGACAGCAAAGATAACAGAAGAATTAATTGAAGAGACCAGAGCAGCAGAGAGCAGCAGCGCAGCCAGAACTACATCTCAGGCAGTTTCAAGCACAGCAGCTACAAGCCCGGTAAAAAAGACAGAGTCTGTTAAGAGCTTTTCTTATGATAAGAATAGCAAGGCATTTACATTTGAGTTGAATGGCAATACATTCAAGTATCCTGTAGCGGCAGCTTCAATCAAAGATTTGGGTTATATATATGTAAGTAATACATTATCAAGTGAAACAGCAACACTTGATATGTATATGGATGCATATAAGAGTACGATAATGATTAAATACAACACTAAAGCCGGTAACACTTCTGATTGTTATGCAATTGCTGTGGAATTAAAAGAAGGTTCAACATTTATGGGGCTTTCCACCACGGCTACTTATGCAACAGTTAAAGATGCATTTAAAAACGCAGACACAGAAGTTTCAACGGATTACAGGTCAGACACAGCAACAGGAATCCTACAATACATGTATGGGGACAGAAGAATATCTGTAACACTGGATAGTGGTTATGTTACAGGCGCATTAATAGAATAAATTATAAAAGAATCGAGGTAGTTTTATGAGAAGAGGAATAAGCCCGGTTAAAGTATTGGCATTAATAGTAGTAGTTATAGTGGCACTTGTTTTGTGCATGGTATTATCAAGACTGATAGTCGGTATCAACCCGGCTGCATTAAACAGATGGTTCGGCATGATATTCTTTGTAATGTTTATTGTACTTGCAGGACTTGGTGTATTTTTAGTCGGTAAATATGTTGGAAGAGATAAATAGGAGTAAGGGTCTGTGTCAAAAAGATACAGGCTCTTTTTTAATGTAAAAAAGTGACGGATTCCGTCACAGCCAATAGGCAGAAAGGAAAAAGTATGACAAAACAGAAAATAAAATTGAGTGAAACACAGAGAAAGGCAATGCAGTTTTTATTGATAGCTGCATTTGTAAGCATATTTATATTTGTTCCTCAACTGACGGTATTTGCAGAAGAGGGAGCAACGGATGGAGCAGCAATTGTTACAGGTGCTTTTAATAATCTTATAGCAATTGTTACAGCAATGGTAAGTTCGATAGGAGCAATTATCCTGTTATGGGCATTCTTTGAAGTAGGTGTGTCAATGCAGAGCCAGGAAGGAACAATGCAGGCTATGGGATTTAAAAGAGTAGGTGGTGGCCTTGTAATGACACTTGCTCCACAGCTTGTTAATGCAATTCTTGGATAAAAATATGTATTAACGCTCGTGAACGGGAGCAATACATTATGTTTTTACATAAATGATGCAGGACAGATTCTATAAAAAGAATCTGTCCTTTTTAACAGGAAAGGAGAACCAGTGAACATATTAATTAATCCGGTAGCTTTGGCAGCTCCGCAATGGGTTATAGACCTTTTATCAGGTGGTTCTATTTACACAATAGCACAGGAACTATGGAATTTTGTTATGGGAATAGCATATACGCTTATGGGTAAAAATGTAAGTTCGTTTACTACACCTGCAGCTAATGCCTTTTTACAGTTTCTTGGACTTGATGGAAATGTAGGAGCGTGGGATTATGTTAAGAATACAGTATTTCCATTGTTCCTTTCGATGGGTGCAGCGTTCCTTAATATATTTACTCTCGTAGGATTCTGCCGGCAGGCAAGCAATCTGAAAGAAGGAATAACAATGGAAGCATGGATAGAACTTTTTATTAAGCTTATTGTCGCAAATATCCTTATGGTAAACAGTCTGGATATAATGCAGGAATTTACAGGTTTTGCAATCACAACAACAAAAGTGTTGCTGCCAAAGGGAGTTCCTACAGTAATAGGTGGAGATTATGATGCAGGATTCCGACTTGCAATGATAATGCTTGCACCTATATATCTTATTATATCAGGTGTCTGCTCAATAACAGTCCTTATAGAAGTACTTGGAAGATTTCTTAATCTTTTCATGCTTATATCGGTTGCACCTCTTGCATTGTCAACACTTTCAGGTGGAAGAGGAATTGAAAATTCTGCGATAGCATGGTTTAAAAGCTTTCTCACAAGTACACTGCAGATAATAGTAATTGCACTTGTAATGCAGCTCTGTAGCGGTCTTAATGCAGCACTGACAGGCATGTGTAATTCAGGTCTGCTTGCTTCATGGTTTGATGGTGCAGTGGCAGTAATATTATCGTTTATATTTATGCCGTTTATGGCAACTGCAGTAAAGTCAAGCGATAACTTTTTAAAGAGAGCATTTGATTTAAGATAATGTGACGAAAGGACAATGTATGAAAATTAATATTAATAAAGACTTCCTGAAGGAATATAAAAACGATTTCTGGAAGGGCTTTTCAATGACAGATATTGTACATATAGCAGAAGGATTTATATGTGCAGGTGCGGTTGTAGCCGTACTTGTGCTTGGATTCAAGATACCGCTTACCATAGCAATATATTGTGCTGTGCCGGTAGCTGCACCTGTCATATTTATAGGATTTTACAAGTATCAGGGTTACTTATCTGTCAAAGAGCTTGTAAAAGAATATATGTATACAGGCAATACTAAAAGACTTCTGTATGAATCGGAAGAGACAGAACCAGACAGAAAATTTCAAATCATAAGAAACATTAACAATAAGGACAAAGCTAAGAGAAAAAGGAAGGGGGCTTAACCGTGGCATTTTATATGAATCCGGCTAAAAGATTCAGCGACAGCATAACACTTACAACAGCGCCGGTAAAAACACCTAAAAATACCAGAGAAGCATTGTTCATTCATAAGGCATATCCTAATGGCATTTTCCAGATTGAAAATAGCAAAGGAGCTGTACTTTATGACAGGTGCTACACATTCACAGACATATCATATGTAAACAAAGATGATGAGGACAAGGCAAATGTCCTTCTTTCATTAATGGATTTTTTAAAGGGAATGAGTACATCATTTAAGATAACAGTGTCAAATCAATATCAGAATATGACACAGTTCGTTAATGATATATTTACCGACATTAACAGAAGTGACTATCCGGAGGTAAGCGAAGGCATAAGCATGTGGATTAAGGAAAAGATGGAAAATTCTGACCTTCATGATTTGAACCGGGTGCTTACGCTTACAATTACAGTCAGAACAAGGACATATGATGAGGCAAGAAGCTATTTTCTTGGAATGGATACAGAACTGGAAAGACTGTTTAGCGCAATGAGAAGCATAATAGTTCCAATGAAGGCTGAACAGAGACTGAATATGATTCGTAATTTCTTCTACCAGGAAGAGAAGAAGGAATATGATTTCAACCATGATGCATTGTATGATGTTATTCCTGTGTCAGTAGACCAGTATAGGGATTTCATGATGTTTAATAATGACACATATGTATCAGTGTTGTTTGCGAGAGACTTTGATACTGCACTTGATGATGGAAAGCTCATACATACAATATCTGATACTTCTTACCAGTCATTTGTTACCATTGATTATGCGCCTGTGGAACACTCTGTAACAAGAAGCATGCTAAGAAGTGCTTATGGTAATAACGAGAGGGCAATAAGCCAGGAAGCGGATTCCAAGAAAAGCAATAATCAGGCTGTTACAGGAATCTCGTATAGTAAGAAGAAAAAGAGAGCAGAGCTTGAAGGATATATGGACCAGCTCGATGATGATTCTGAGGAATGTATACAGGCAGGTCTTTTGGTTGTTGTTACTGCAGGAAGTGAGGATGAGCTTGCTGCAAGAATAGAATCAATGCAGCGTACAGCCAAAAATGTCGGTGCATATCTTGAAACATATAACTATGTGCAGCTTAAGGCATTTAACACAGCACTCCCAACAGGTGTCAGACAGGTAAAGAAGATGAGAAGCTTCTATACATCTTCACTTGTAGCATTACAGCCGTTTTTTGCGCCGGAAGTAACAGAGCCGGGTGGGATATTTTACGGAATTAACAATACTACAAAGAATCTTGTATTTGCTAACAGAAAGTCACTGACATCACCTCAGGGAATAATTATCGGACCGACAGGAGCAGGAAAGAGTTTTCTTATTAAGGAAACAGAAATAACACAGACACTTCTATCCACAGATGACGACCTCCAGATAATAGACCCACAAAATGAAACACAGAATGTATGCGCCATGTATGGTGGTCTGTTCCTTGATTTTACTCCTAAATCAGATATACATATAAATCCTATGGAAGTACCATTAAGTCTGTTTAAAGCCGGCACAAAGAAGGACAGAGAGCTGTTCATAGCAGATGTAACAAAATGGGCGACAAGCTTTACCGAAGCCATAATGAAAAAGATAGTCTATACACAGGAACACAGCAACTTCATTGAGCAGGCAGTACAGAATGTGTATGACAAGGTTTTTAGCCGTAATAATCTTATACAGCCTACAATTAAAGATGTCCGTAAGGAGTTAATGATACTTGAGGATAATAACGAAAATGTTCATGATAAAAAGATTATTCATGAGATGGTAAACTGCCTCTACAGTTATACAGATGGTGTATATGATATGTTTGCATATCCATCAGATGTAGATATAAGTACTTACAGACTTGTAGCATTTGGTCTTAAGAATGTTGATGAAAATTACTGGCAGCCAGTAATGATATCAATTATGTTCTTCCTCTCAATCAGGATGAACTACAATCAGGAACTGCAGAAAGCTACACGACTTGTTGTGGATGAAACACAGGTTGTAACCAGGAATGCTTCATCAGCACAAATACTTCTTAATGCTGTAATCACATACAGAAAGTTTGGCGGTATTGTTACACTCGCCATGCAGAATCTTACACGAGCACTGGAAAATCCTGATTTAAGGGATATGTTTCAGAATTGTGGGTATAAGATGTTCTTCCAGCAGGTAGGAGAAGATGCGGAAAGGCTTTCAAAAATTCAGGATTTGACCCAGGCAGAATATGATGCCCTAAAAAGTGATAGACCTGGAAGGTCTGTAATGGTATGGGGCAAGAAGGTTATAATTCTTGACAGTCTTATGAGCAAGGATAATCCACTGTATGAAGTTTTCTCTACGAACTTCCATGAGAAAGCGGAAAAGGCTCGAAAGGAAAAAATGAAAGAGGCTGCTTATGGGGATTAATTTTGCTGATGAAAAAGTAAATGTAAAATCAATACCACAGTTTGGTTCGACAAGGAAGATTCTTAATCCGGTTGAAGAAGAAATAAAGAAAAGCGGTCTTAAGATTCCCAAGCCAGAATATGAAAGACTGTCTGTAGAAAATTACATGACAAAGGAAGAATACAAAGCGTTTTCTTCCCTTTCACCTTCACAGCAGAAGAGAGCATTTGAGGTGTTCAAACAGTCTCCTGAATATAAAAGATTTAAGAAGAAGCTGGATGCACAATCAGAATTGTTATCAAAAAATGTGACGGATTCCGTCACTTTTTTTGATGAGAAAAATAAAAAGAATGAACAGCCTTATACAGATAATCAAAATTATTCATACAGGATAAATGAGCAGGAGGCTTCTTATTCTGCAATGGAAAATACCAAAAAAGCCGGAGAGCAGACTGCAAAAAAAGCTGCTGAAAATGGAGCAAAGACAGCAGCACAGACAGGTGCGGCTGCCGGTTCTGGTGGAGCAAGTGAGATAGCCAAAGAAGCAACAGAGGCAGTGAAAAAATATGCAGATACATTAAAGGATGCATCATCACAGCCTGAATCAGACCCGACAGATTATCAGACGGAGCATTCGTCAGATATTGCAATATCTAAGTCGGGGATGGGAACGATACAAAAAATAACAGCAGTTATCATGGCATTTGCGGCTGCTTTGATATCACAGCTTGGAGTTATTCTTCTTCCTCTGCTTATCGTGTTAGCCGTTGTTATAGTTATTGTTTCTCTTCTTGTTGCACTTATATCATCAATTGCCGGAGCTGTTAAGGATGCATCATCTGCACAGGTCATTGCAGGATTATACAGACAGCTATTATCAGATAATACAATAAGTTATACGCAGGATGTAAAAGACGCTGCAGTCAATGAACAGATAGAAGATTATGTGAATTATCTTCTTGCGATAATGGAAGTTGAGTCACACGGAATTGGAACTGATGTAATGCAGTCATCAGAATCCGCAGGACTTCCACCTAACAGCTTCAAGACACCACAGGAGTCGATTGCACAGGGAGCAAAATATTTTGCTTCATGCGTCATGAAAGCATCTGAAAAGGAATGCGATATAAATACTGCAATACAGGCATACAATTTTGGAACAGGATTTATTGATTATGTTGCAGAAAACGGCAAGGTATATACACTTGATTTGGCAATAGCATTTGCTGAAGAAAAATCCGGAGGGAAACAGGTTGCTTATAAAAATCAGATTGCCATTAATTACAATGGTGGCTGGCGTTATGCATACGGCAACATGTTTTATGCGCAGCTTGTCAATCAGTACATATACAATTATGATAATGCAACTGTACAGAAGATTGTTGATGAAGCAATGAAATATTCAGGATGGGATTACATATCAGGAGGAAGTTCACCTGATGATGGTGGTTTTGATTGTTCAGGTCTTGTTCAATATGTTTATGGTAAGGCAGGAATAAATCTGCCACGATTAGAGAAAGACCAGTACGAAGCCTGCGAAGAAATTGAAGAAGAAAATATCCAGCCGGGAGATTTGATTTTCTATAAAAATGAAACATCGAATGGCGAGATAGGGCATGTTGCAATTTATCTTGGCAATGGAAAAGTTTTTGAGGCAGGAGACCCAATCGGAATATACAGTGCAACTGATGAATGGCATACATCTAATCAGCTTCATATTGGAAGAGTGAAAGGAATTGAAGATGCCGACAGCGCAAGTGATGATTAAAATGTGAAAGGACATGATAATATGCAGGATAAAATACTGTATAAAATTAATGTTGAATATGAGTTGTTCTT
>ENA-UOJT01002054-UOJT01002054.1-human-gut-metagenome-genome-assembly--contig:-C15-NODE-2054-length-12238-cov-19.472626_pt1 | contig 12238 bp, 5 predicted proteins | sample MGYA00242357_ERZ723904 | MGnify/ENA metagenome assembly ERZ723904 | reverse complement strand
ACACCGGAACCATCACCGGCATCCCCGTTGGCACCCGCTATACCATCGAGGAAGTCGAAAACAACGATGGTGCCAGACTGCAAAGCGTAACCGTTCCGACTGATTGCCATTCCGCCCATGTGATCCACAACAACACCATGGTGGAAGGCGAGATTAAGGAGGCAGATACCGCCCCAATTACCGCAATCTTTACCAACACCCGGCGCACACTGATCAACATTGAGTTCGACAAGCTCTGGAGAGATGCAGAGAATAAGGAACTTAAGAACCAGCCGAGCGAGATTTACATCCAGCTCCAGCGCCGCCTGGAAGGCAGCACAAATGATAAAGATTGGAAACCGGTAAAATACCCGGCTGACAACACGCTGGACTATGTTACCATTAAGCGCGGTGAAAACGTCTGGCAGTTTACCTTTAGCGGTTTGGATCAGTACCAAATCAATACGGATAATAAGCACATCAATTATGAATACCGCATTGTGGAAGGTACGGTGACAGGTACCGGGGAAAATAGCAAATTTGCCCCGGCAAACGGAACTATTACGATTAAAGGCAATACGTATGTTGTAACGGCTAAAGCGGAAGCAAAAATCAGCGATGGAGATAGCACAAAGGTCACCGAAGCCACAGTAGTCGATGGAACCATCACCGGCGACAGCGGCACGATTGTGCTGACCAACACGCTGCAGAACCCGAAGTTTGTACTGGATATCATCAAGAAGGACGCGGAAAAAGGCGAAAATAACAAAGAAGTATTCTTGAAAGATGTTGAGTTCAAGCTGGAAAAGCTGAGAGCCGAAAAAACAACCGAAGGAAAAACGCAGTATACGGTTGATACTGGCTACAAATTCAGTAGCAACAACAAAAATTATTTGACCGGTATAACCGGAACGGACGGCGAGATTACAAAGAACCCGTTCAAAAATCTGGAACCCGGCAGATACCGGCTGACAGAAACCAAGGCACACCCGGGGTACAACCTGTTGTCCAAGTCGATTGATATCGAATTTACCCAAGACGGCAAGTACAAGATAGACGATGGCACCGCCAAAAACGCAACGGGCGATGCAGCCAGCGGCTACACAGTTACCCTTACCGTTCTGAACCGTAAAACGCCTGAGCTGCCCCACACGGGTGCAGACGCGCCAAGCCTGTGGCTGCTGATCGGCATGCCGCTGGCGGTGGCAGGGCTGTTGATATTCACATTCCGCTACAACAGGAAAGGGGGCCGGCGACATTAACCATCCCCCGGAAACCCAGCAACCCCCAGGGTACAGGGCCTGCCCGCCCGTGCGCGCCCGTTTACGGCAGGGCGCAGCCTTAAGCCAAGTGGGCAAGCGGCCCAGTTTTTCCTCCTTTTTTCTTCACGGCACAGTGCGGGCGGCGCGGCAGCGTTTCCCCGCTGCAGCGCCCCGCACTGCACGCCGTGCTGATGCAGAACCCTTAAGCCGGGCGGCCCCGCCGCCTATCCGATGATGATTTTTTTAAGAGAAGAGGTACTGAAATGAAAAAAGCAAAACGTTTTCTCACAGGCCTGTTGAGCGCCGCCCTGGCCCTCAGCCTGTGCGCTATGCCAGCAATGGCAGAGGACAACGCTGAAACACCGGTGACAACGCCACCGAGTACAGCTGTATGGACGCAGAAGACCGGTTCTATTACAGTTCATAAGTATGAATTGAACGATGATAAAAAGAAAAATGAAGGCACCGGTAATGCGAGTGATAAAGTTGATTCGGAAGCAAAGAAACTGGCTGGTGCAGAGTTTACTATTTATCAGATTTGGAATGAAACGACGCTCAAAGATTATTACGGCGGCGTAAAAGAATTTGATACATCGAAGGTGTTTGATGTAAGCAATTACGCAACGAAAGATACAACGACCGGTGCGTGGAAACTTGAGTTGACGAATGGCGTCACTGCAGTAAAAGTTGAGAAAGAAGGACTGAAAAATCCCCAGACAACAGATGCAAGCGGCGTGGTAACTTTTAATAATTTGGACCTTGGCCTGTACTTGGTGCTTGAAACAAAACTCCCGGATTTGGTAGTAGAAGCAGCTGCACCGGCAATCATTTCTGTACCTATGCAGAAGGACTCTGACAATACTGTTGCAAAAGATAATAAGAAGCCAGTTACTGAGTGGCTCTATGATGTTCATATCTTCCCCAAAAACTCTACCAAATATGGTAGTGTGAAGCTGATTAAGAAAGGTTACACCGGAAACAATGACGATGGAGTTCTGCCCAACGTTACTTATGAGCTGTATAAGTACGAAGGCAATGCAGAAAATCCCGTTTATACAAAAGACTCGCCTGATTGGAAAAAGATTACTAATAAGACAACACCCGCTGGCGATAATACGGGCGATGAGTTGAAATTGATCACTGACCCGAATGGCGAAATTTCTATTGACGGTCTGACAAAAGGTACCTACTGCTTTGTAGAACAGAGTGCAAAAGTTAAGCAGGATGATAAGGAATACGAAAGTGCCTATATTGTTGACAAAGAGCCGATTTACTTCACTGTAGATGCTGAGGGCAACTACACCTCGGCAGCTAAAAACGATACTATCAATGCGCTGGAAGCCAAGAACCATAAGCCGGATGTTGAAAAGAAAGTCGGCATGAAGGATGCCAGTGGTAACATTATTTATGGCAAAAAGGCAGACTACAGCATTGGCGATTATGTACCGTATCAGGTAACGATTACGATTCCGCAGAACATTGAAAAGCTTGATACTTTTGTTGTGACCGATACTCCGACGCATCTTGAATTCGTGAAAGATGACGATCATCCTTTTATCGTTAAGGGCGAAGGCGCAACGGAACCGATGGTTGAAAATACCGACTATACGGTTGTTAAAGACGATACAACGAAAGGATTTACGCTTACTTTCACTAAGCCGGGTGTGACGCTGAAAGACTATGCAGGTAAAACAGTTACTGTTACTTATTACGCAAAGCTCTTGGATACCGCAGTTACCACCACTGATGGCAATCCCAATACCATCTCTTTGAAGTACAACCAGGAAATTGGTACGGATGGCAAACCGACGCCGAATAAGACCACTGAAATTAAAAATGATGCCGTTGTATACAGCTTTGGTATTCACATTAATAAGGTAAATGGTAATAACGAGCCACTGCAAAACGTTAAGTTTGACCTTTATAAAGTTGACCCGACTGGCAATATTACTGGTGACAAGATTGGTTTGGACAAAAGCATTAGGCTGACGAAGGTTGCAAGCGGCTTGACCACAGATCCCAAGGGCGAAGTAGGCAAAGATGGTTTGGCAAATGGCACTTACTACCTTGTGGAAACTGAAACCCAGACAGGATATAACCTGTTGAGCGGTCCGGTTAAGGTTGAATTGAAGATTACTTATACGGCCACATGGACGGAAAAGAACACTTATGACAATGAAGGACACCTGATTCATCATGACGTAAGTTCTCTCGAGGAAAAATTTGCTGGTAGCGATGGTGAAAACCTAGGCTACAAAACTCAGACCATCATCAACCGCAAGGGCTTCAAACTGCCCACCACCGGTGGTTTCGGCACCCTGCTGTTCAGCGGCATTGGCGTGCTGCTGGTTGTGGCCGGTGTTGGCGTGCTGCTGAGCCTGAAAAAGAAGAACCGCACCTGATGCGCCTGCCGCAAGGCAAAACAATGTTACAATTCACCAATAGGGTATAGAGGGATAATCCATCATACACAGGGGGAGGGCCGGGTTTGGCCCTCCCCCTATGGTGGGTTATTGGGAAATAAATTTTTTGGGTGTACATGGCCGTTGTTCGGCTGATTTTTAGGCCCTGCGTGGGGAACCACCCCATGGGTTAGGTTTGTGGCGGGGAACCACCCCACGGCCGTTAGGTTTGTGGCGAGGAACCACCCCTCAGTCTGCGTTGCAGACAGCTCCCCTCAAAGGGGAGCCACCGCAAACATAAGGTAAGATATTGGCACCCCTTGAGGGGTGACTCCCCGCGGGGCGGGGTGATGTCGCGGAGCGACAGAGGGGACGGGGCGCTGTTTGCGCTGGACGCGGAGCGGCCTGAGGGGTGGTTCCCCGTGCAGAACCTAAAAATAAATATGGCAAACCCCGTCAAACGGGCCGATGGCGAGCATCGGCCCCTACAAATGATTTGCAACGTTTGCGGCGCGGGGTGGATGGGCGGCAATTATTAGGCCCGTCAAACGGGGCGTCGGGGACGCCGCCCCCTACATGCAGGGCGAGGTTTATTACAATTTTGTGGTGTGCAACGCCGTAAGGCCCTACAGATTATTTTATTGTTATTCACTACCCTAAAAACCACCCCCAACCCAATATCTCCTGAGCGGCGCAATGCGGCGCGGTCCACCACAATGATTCATTATTCTTTATTCTTTATTCTTTTGCCTACTTCCAATTCCTAATTTCTAATTGCATCAGCTCCCAACTTCAACCCTCTCACGGAAAGGTTCGCGGTGACGCTATGGATACCACAACAAAACTAAAAGTCGGCTTTGCGGCCTTGATGATCCTGTCCGGCATTGGGGTGGCATCGTACCCGGTTATCAGCAACGCGGTGGCGCAGCGCCACGCCAGCGAAGCGATCCAAAATTACGATGATACCGTAAAAAGCATGGATACCGAAAAACTGGACGCCGCCAAGGAGGCCGCCCGCCGCTATAACCAGCAGCTGGACAGCGCCGTGGAGCGCGATGCCGCAGGCGAAGCGGAGGATACCGGCACCAGCTATGTGGACCTTGTGGATGTGGGCGAAAGCCTGGGGTATATCACCATCCCGAAAATTGACGTCAACCTGCCGATTTACGAAGGCACCAGCGATGATGTGCTGCAAAGGGGCGTTGGCCATCTGGAAGGCTCCAGCTACCCCCTTGGCGGCGAAAGCACCCACAGCGTGCTGACCGGCCACCGCGGCCTGCCCGAAGCCGTGCTGTTCACCGACCTGGACAAGCTGGAAGAGGGCGACTGTTTCTACCTGCATATTCTGGATGAAACGCTGGCGTACCAGGTGGATCAAATCAAAGTGGTGGAACCGGAGCACACCGAGGATCTGGAAATCACCGCGGGGCAGGATTACTGCACCCTTGTTACCTGCACGCCGTATGCCATCAACACCCACCGCATGCTTGTGCGCGGCACCCGCATCCCTTATAATGGAGAGGAAGAAACCAACACCCCGCAGGCCGTGCAGTATCAGGCGCTGCGCACCGGAACGGTGGTCAAGCGCGTGGTGGATGCCTGGCCGTGGATCGCGGTAACGGGCAGCATTGTGATCGGCGGCGAAGCGCTGCTGCTGCTTTTGCTGCTGCACCGCTGCAAAAAGCGCGAGGAGGATGACTAAATGGGACGGCTGATTGCTAAAATTCTGGCCTGGCTGGCCATTTTGCTGGGGCTGGCGCTGTTGATACAGCCCACCGCTGCCCAGTGGTGGACCAGCACCCGCAACGCCAAAACCGCTGCGCAGTTTGCGGCCCGCGCCGAAGCCCAGCCCACCGCCCCCGCGGCGGAGGAAACCACAGCCGAACCCCCGGAGCCGGAACGCGCCTACCCTGAACTGTACGCCGCGATGCAGGACTATAACGCGGAAATTTACGCCGGGGGCCAAAGCGGCCTGACCGACCCGTTCGCCTACGAGGAAGCCCCGCTGGACCTTGCTGCCTATGGCTATGACGATGATGTGCTGGCTGTGCTGTGGATCCCGCGCCTGAACCTGGAGCTGCCCGTTTACCTGGGCGCCAGCCGCGAAAACCTGGCCAAAGGCGCGGCGCTGCTGGGCCAGACCTCGATGCCGCTGGGCGGCGAAAACACCAACACCGTGATTGCCGCCCACCGCGGCTATTATGGCGCGGAAATGCTGCGCAACGTGCAGCAGATCCAGGTGGGGGACAAGATCCAGCTGACCACCCCGTGGGAAACGCTGATTTACCGCGTGAGCGAGCTGAAAATTATTGACCCCAGCGATATCAACGCTGTGCTGATCCAGCCGGGGCGGGACCTGCTGACCCTTTCCACCTGCCACCCCTACACCCGCAACAGCCAGCGCTACCTGGTAATTGCGGAGCATGACACCGCCGCTGCGGACACCACCAAAGAGGAGGATTTGCAGGAAAGCGCCGCTACCTGGGACGAAACGCCGCGCCAGGTGACCGTGGAGGATGCCGGCGGCAGCTCCATTGCCGAAGTGGCCCCCCAGGCCCTGACCCCATTGCCGGGGGAGGGCAGCGCGGAATCCGAGGGGAGCGCGATCTCCAATACCATGATCTGGCTGGAAAACAACGCACTGTGGGCCGGGCTGGTGGTTATTGCCGCCGCCGTTGGCATTATGGTGATATGGAAAAAACACCGGGAGGATTAACCATGCAGTACACACAGCAGGCCGCCGCCGTTACGGCCGAAGTAAACAAGGCCGTGCAGGGCAAACAGCAAACGGTAAACACCATCTGGATGGCCATGCTGGCGGGCGGCCATGTGCTGATTGAGGATATTCCCGGCGTGGGCAAAACCACGCTGGCGCTGGCCTTTGCCCGCGCGCTGGACCTGAAAGAAAGCCGCGTGCAGTTTACGCCGGATGTTCTGCCGTCCGATTTGGTGGGATTTTCCGTTTACCAGAAAGAGACCGGCAAGTTTGTGTACCACGCCGGTGCGGTGATGTGCAACCTGTTTTTGGGCGATGAGATCAACCGTACCTCCTCCCGCACGCAGTCGGCTTTGTTGGAAGTGATGGAAGAAGGCACGGTGACGGTGGACGGCGTTACCCGCCCGGTGCCCGCACCCTTTACCGTAATTGCAACCGAGAACCCCATCGGCGCCGCCGGCACGCAGATGCTGCCGCAGTCTCAGCTGGACCGTTTCATGGTCTGCGCCGTAATGGGCTACCCCGATGAGGAAGCGGAGCTGGCAATTTTAGCCGGGCAGAGCAAAGGCCGCCTGCTGGACCGTGTGCGCCCCGTTGCCGGTCAGGCGGATCTGCTTGCCATGCAGCAGGAGGTCAGCACGGTATTTGTGCATGAGCTGATGTACCGCTACATTGTGGCGCTGGCCCAGGCCAGCCGCAAGGACCCGCGCCTGGCCGTGGGGTTAAGCCCCCGTGCCACCCTGGCGCTGACCAGCATGACGCGCGCGGCGGCGTACCTGGCGGGGCGGGATTTTGTTGCCCCGCAGGATGTGACCGCTGTGTTTGATGCGGTTGCCCGCCACCGCCTGGTGCTGAACGACCAGGCCCGCGCAGGCGGCGAAACGGTGGACAGCGTAATGCAGGACCTGCTGCGCACCGTGCCGCGCCCCCGCCCCGAAAAGGCTGACCGCCATGGCAGGTAAGCTGGGCCGGGCGCTGGTGCTTTTGGTGCTGCTGGCCGCGGCGCTCATCACCCAGGCACCGCTGGCGGTGTTCCTGTTAGCGTTTGCGCTGGTGCTTCTGGTGCTGCTGCGGCTGGACGCCGCCTATCTGCGCCGGCAGGTAACGGCAGAGCTGCTGGTGCCGGACAAACCCGTGATACAGGGCGAAGATTTTACCCTGACGGTTCGGCTGCGCAACCGCAGCCGGTTGCCTATCCCTGCGCTTGTGGTGCTGCTGAACGCCGCCGATGAATGGGGCGGGGGGCAGATCACCCTGCGCTGCGCCGCCATGCTGGGCGGCAAGGAGAGCGCCGAACAGCGCATTACCCTAAACGCAGGCAAAAGCGGCGTGTGGAGCATTGCGGTGCGGGGCATCACCCTGCGGGATCACCTGGGGGTGTTCACCGCGGCGTGCCCGGCTGCCGTGCAAAGCCAGAGCATCTGTGTGCTGCCCGCTGCCGCGGCTGGCAAAGCCAAAGCGGAAACCGCCCCCGATGAGGACGGCGACGAAGCCGACACCCGCGCCGCCCTGGGCGGCAGCTATGAGCTGCGGGAGTACCGGGACGGGGATACCATCAAGCAGGTACACTGGAAGCTGAGCGCCAAGCTGGACCGCCTGATGGTGCGCGAACCGCTGACCGCCCTGCGCGCTGCCCTGACCCCCGGTGGGGACCTGGACGGAGCGGAGGAATGGGGGGATTTTCCCCAACAGGCGGCGAAGCACCGCAAAAACCCGCCCAAGCGCAAAAAAGAACGTACTGCCCTGAGCCGGCGCGGCGCTGCCGACCCCGGCAGTGGGCTGAAGTTTGTGGACCGTGTGCTGGTGAGCACCCAGCGCCCCGCAGCGCACCCCGCGTTGTGGCTGGCGGCAGATGCCGCGCTGCTGCTGGCGCTCACCTTTGGTTTGCTGCTGGTGCTTTCCACCGGGTTCGGCATTGCGGTGCCGTTGTGGGTGTGGCCCGCGGCAGCCGCTTTCTGCGCCGGGTGGGCGCTGTTCCTGCGTGCGCCGCAAGCCCTGCGCCGCTGGGGGCTGCTGGCGGGGGTGATTGTGTATCTTGTGGTGTTGTTCATCTGCCAGCGGAACTTTTTGGCCGGGGCGCAGCAGTGCGCCGGGAACATTGCCCAAAGCCTGAACGCCCGCCTTGGCAGCGCGCTGCCGGTGGCCCAGGGCGGCAGTGCGGCGCAGCTGGGGCTGTTTTTGATGCTGGCCGCCCTGCCCGTTACCGGGGCGCTGGCCGCTGCGGCCCTGCGCCGTGCGGATGCCCTGCTGCTGGATCTAATGCTGCTGCCCGTTGTTGTGCTGCTGGCGCTGGCCGGGGCCGCGCCGGCTGTGCCCGCCTGCCTGCTGCTGTTGGCCGGTTGGATGGGGGCGTGGGCGGCTTCCTGCTCGGTGCAGCGGCGGGCCCTGTGGGGCAGGCGCGATACCGAAAACTACCGCCAGAACCTTTGCCGCCATTATAACATCCAAAAGTCTGCCGCGCTGGCGGTGGGCGGGCTTTGCCTTGCGCTGGCGCTGCCTTGTTGGTGGCTGCTGCGCCCGGCGCTGGGGGTTCCCCTTGGCTGGCTGCAGCCCGCGGCCCAGCGGGTGGAATCCGCCGCACTGAGCACCGCCATTACCTGGCTGCCACGGGTCAGCGGCGGCAGGCTGAACATTCAGGTAGAAGCCGCTGCCGGTGGTGTGGCGGATGGCGCCTTGAACCAGGGCGGGGGTATCCAGGTCAGCGGAGTGACGGATCTGGCCCTGACCGCCAGCGACAAACCCGAAGAAACCGTATACCTGCGGGGATTTATCGGCGGCAGTTATGACGGCACCACCTGGCAGGCCCCTGATGCCGATGCCTTTGACAGCGCCGCTATGAACTGGAAAACCGAGGATAATGCCCGGCTGACCATTGCAAGCCTGCCGTTTTTGCGCACCGCCTATGACGGCACCGCCCAGCCCCAGACGCTGACGGTGGAGCGCATCCACGCCGATACCCAGTACACCTATGCACCGTACAACGCCTACTGGGGCGATTATTACACCATCCAGGGCGATGGCGCCGCCGCGGGCCAGACCGCGCAGGACGATGTGTTCCTGTATTACCCGCGGGATACCGCCCAAACCCAGCTGGAAGCCCGCGCCGATGCCGACCCCAGCGTGCTGGACCGGATGGAAGCATCCTATGCCGCTTACGCCGCCAGCCGCTACACCGCCGTGCCGGACGGCTATGACGAGCTGCAAACCCTGTGCGATGAAACCAAAAAGGACCAGAAGCTGACCGAAGCTGCGGACATTGGCGATTACATCCGCGCCTACCTAAACACCAACTACCAGTATAACGCCAGTGCTCCCCAGCCGCCGGAGGGGGCCGACCCCATCCGTTACTTTTTAACGGAATCCAAACAGGGGTACAGTGTGCAGTTTGCTTCGGCGGCGGTGGTTATGTTCCGCATGTTCGGGCTGCCTGCGCGCTATGTGGTGGGCTATGCTGCGCCGCAAAGCCTGTTTACCCAACAGGAGGACGGCAGCTGGCACGCCATTTTGCAGGACGATAACGCCCACGCCTGGGCGGAGGTGTACATTTCCGGCCAGGGCTGGACCCCAATGGAGATGACCCCCGGCGTGCTGGTCAGTGCCCAACAGGCCGACCTGCGCACCGACCCGCTGCCCGAAACTCAAGGTCAAGACACCGCCCCTGCAGCAGGGGAGAGCAGCGCAAACGAACCCGCAGCCACCATCGTGCCCCGCAGCAGGCTGGTTTTGGCGGCGTTGCTGGGAGGTTGCCTGTTGGCTGCTGCGGTGCTGCTGGTGCTGGCCCGCCGCCATGCCATGGGGTATGGCCGGGGCAGCTGCAACGCGCGGGTGCTGGCCGTGTTTGGCAGCATCTACCGCCTTTTGGTGCGTCGCGGCCTGCCGCCGGATACACCATCCGATGCGCCGGAGTTTGCCGCATTTTTGCAAAGTTGTGTCCCCGCCCTTGAACCCCAGGATGCCGAAGCTCTGCTGGCATTGGCTCAAGCCGCCCAATTTGGCGCAGGTACGATGACTGAGCAGGATACGGACAAAATGAGAAAACTTTACCAGGTTATAAAACACACTGGAAAACGGAAACAGAGCCAGAAATCGGTTGAAAAACAGAGCCAGGAATGATATAATGACCCCGTACTGGGGTAGCGTGTTCTTTGCTTTCTTTGCACAGGGGGCTACCATGATCCAGGAAAATGTGGTATAATATGTTAAGTCCATTGACCAAGTAGGGAATGGCCGGGGTGGGGGACTGGTTTCTGAAACAGTACCCTGGGAACTGCCCGTGGGGCAGAAAACCGGCAAGGACAGAAAGAAGATCTTATAGAAGCAAACGTTAACAGGAGTAAACCCATGCCGCGCCGTAAACAGACAGAAGGAGAAAAAAAAATTGACATCAGCCAGATGGCTGAAGACCTTGGCGTGTCCAAGACCACGGTATCCCGTGCCCTTTCGGGCAATGGCCGTGTCAGCGAAGCGACCCGCGCCCGCGTGGTCCAGTACGCCAAAGAGAAAAACTATGTGCCCAATATGCTGGCACGCGGGTTGGTAACCCAGCAGTCTTATAATATCTCACTGGTGTTCTCGCGCCAGTTCGGCAACCTTGCCGCACCATTTTTGCGCAAAACCGTCAGCGCCGTGTACGATATTGCCACCCGCAATGATTATGATGTGCTGATGACGATGGTGGGCGAGCAGGAAACAAGCCCGATGCAGCGTCTGCTGGTCAACCGCAAGATTGATGGCGTGATTCTGGCCCGCACGCTGGAGCGTGATCCGCTGATCCCCATGCTGCAAAAAAGCGGCATCCCCTTTGTTGCCATTGGCCGCCCGGCTGACCAGGATGTCATCTCGGTGGACCATGATCAGGTGGGCGGCTGCCGCGAGCTGGTCAGCCTGCTGCTGATGAAGGGCCTGCGCCGCATTGCTTTGCTGGGCGGATCCATGCTGTACACCGTCAACCAGTCCCGCCTGGAAGGCTATAAGCAGGCGCATGACCGCGCCTGCTGCAAGATTGATGAGAGCCTGCTGTTTTTGGAGCTGGAAAGCGACGATCTACGCACCAGCGCTGTGGAGCTCGCGGTACAGCGTGGGGCGGACTGCATCCTGTGCATGGATGACCAGGTTGCCCAGCTGGCTTTGAGCACCCTGAGACAGCTGAACCTGCGCGTGCCGCAGGATATCCGCCTTGCCTCCCTGTATGACGACGAAGCGCTGCAGGGGTGTACGCCACAGATCACGGCGGTCTCTTTTGATGCCGAACAGCTGGGCCGCCGTACCGCACAGCAGCTGCTTTCCCTCATCCGCCATCAGCCGGTGGAAACCCGCACCCTGCTGGGGTACCAGGTGGGGTTGCGTTTATCGACCCAGACCTGAGAGAAAAGTAGATAATGATAAATCAACTGCCCGTACACGGTATGATAAGCCGTTGTGCGGGCAGTTTTTTCGATAAGGAATTTTGAAAAAATATGATGGTTACATGCTTAACATACTGCGATAAGGCATTGGACCGATTGTAGGGCGCGATGCACACATCGCGCCGGAGCAGCCGGAACCCTGCTGGTTGATCATTCCCGCATCATACTGCCTGCAGCTCTTTGCCTTAAATCCTGCTTGTGTTGTGCTATTGTTATACTATTGCTGTGGTATTCATATGAAAATATAGAAGGAGTTATCAATTCTAGGAAGAGGGCAAACCTGCCGTCAGCCTGACCCCCGGCACCGTGATCACCATCCCGGCCAACGTCAAGCACTGGCACGGTGCCAAGGCCGACAGCTGGTTCAGCCACATTGCTGTGGAAGTTCCCGGCAAAGATTGTAGCAACGAGTGGTGCGAGCCCGTTACCGACGAAGAGTACGCCAAACTGAACGGATGAGCAGCCGCTAATAAA
>ENA-UOJT01002047-UOJT01002047.1-human-gut-metagenome-genome-assembly--contig:-C15-NODE-2047-length-12262-cov-83.229704_pt1 | contig 12262 bp, 10 predicted proteins | sample MGYA00242357_ERZ723904 | MGnify/ENA metagenome assembly ERZ723904 | reverse complement strand
TGGCACAAGTCAAGGGGAAACGGTGCAAAAGTTGAAAAAATATTCTGGGTGGGATACTTTTGTTCATGACAACCAAAAAGGTTACAATCATCCCCTGCGTGGATTTTAACATGCAGGAGGTTAAAATTTTGTGCAACATTCATAGTTTATTTTCGACAAAACTGTGCTATAATTCAAATTGAAAGATTATGGCTATCTGTAATCTTTTACCACAAAAACCGCAAAAACAGGCGTAAAAGCGTGCGGGCTGGCCCGGCGGCTGACGCCTGGCTGCACAGGAGGTACCATATTGGCCGAAAAATCAGTCGAATTAGACAGCATCGAACTGGCCGCCGCCATTTTTGGCAACTGTGACCAGAACGTAAAATTGCTGGAAAATGAGTTCCACGTCACGGCGGTCTGCCGCGGCTCCCTGTTAAAGTTTACCGGTGAGCCAAAAGATGTGGAAGCTGCTGTGCATGCAGTGGACGGCATGGTGACCCTGATGCAGAACCACACCCCGCTGGAGGAACAGACGGTGCGCTACTGCATGAGCCTGGCCCGCGGCGGCGAGGAAAAGCGCCTGCGGGAACTGAACGATGATTTTGTCGCCGTTACCGCCAAAGGCCGCCCCATCCACCCCAAAACGCTGGGCCAGAAAGAGTACCTCTCCGCCATTCGCGCCAACTCCATCACCTTTGGCGTGGGGCCTGCCGGTACGGGCAAAACCTACCTGGCTGTGGCCATGGCGGTCAAGGCGTTCAAGTCAAAAGACGTCAGCCGCATTATTTTGACCCGCCCCGCCGTGGAAGCGGGGGAGAAGCTGGGCTTTCTGCCCGGTGATTTGCAAAATAAGGTGGACCCCTATCTGCGCCCGCTGTATGACGGCCTGTTTGACCTGCTGGGGGCGGAAACCTTCCAGAAGCTGGTAGAAAAGCAGGCCATTGAGGTGGCCCCGCTGGCCTACATGCGCGGCCGCACGCTGGACGATGCCTTTATCATCCTGGATGAAGCCCAGAACACCACCCCCGAACAGATGAAGATGTTCCTGACCCGCATGGGCGTGGGCAGCAAAGTGGTAGTGACGGGCGATGTGACCCAGGTGGATCTGCCGGAAAAGACCCGAAGCGGCCTGGTGGATGCCCTGCATATATTAAAGGGGATTGACGGCATTGCGCAGGTTTACCTGACCGAAAAGGACGTTGTGCGCCACCGCCTGGTACAGCAGATCGTAAAAGCCTATGAGCGTGCCGCCCAGCCGCCCAAGCGGGCCCCGCAGGCCAAGCCGGAAACGGCAAATGCGTAACGGATAGAGTATAAAAATAAAAATGATTTATAAATGGTGCCCAACCGCACCGAACAAAAGCACAGTCAGGAGGCAGATTTCCTATGTCTAACAAAGTATTGATCACCAATGAGCAGAACGCAGTCAAAGTTCCTTCGGGACTTCGCATCCTGATCCGCCGCAGCTGCAATGCGGTGCTGGAATACGAAAACTTTGACGGCCCGGCAGAGATCAGCGTGACCTTTGTGGATAACGCCCGCATCCACGAGCTGAACAAGCAGTACCGGGATAAGGATGCCCCCACCGATGTGCTCAGCTTCCCCATGGCAGAAAACGGGGAGTATGATATCGACGAGGACAACGGCTGCAAGATTCTGGGCGATATCGTGATTTCTATGGAGCGCGCCATGGAACAGGCCGAACTGTACGGCCACAGCCTGCAGCGCGAAGTTGCCTATCTGACGGTACATTCCATGCTGCACCTGCTGGGCTATGACCATGAATCCAGCGGGCTGGAAGCGGTACGTATGCGCGAAAAAGAGGAAGCTGTTCTGATGCAGCTGGGCCTGCCGCGCACCGTCAGCTACACCAACGACGAAGTGTGAGCTGTACATGAAGCCCAAGAAAAAGAATCGCATGCTGACGGACCTTGCCCGGTTTGGGCACGGCTTTGTTTACGCATGGCACGGCATCTGCGCAGCTGTTTTGGAGGAACGCAACTTCCGCTTCCACCTGTGTGCGGCACTGTATGTATTTGTCGCGGCGCACATAGCGCACATTGACGCCACCGGCGTGGCGCTGCTGGCCATCTGCGTGTTTATGATGCTTGGCATGGAGCTGATGAATTCCGCCGTGGAGCGCGCAGTGGATAAGCCGGATACCACCCACTGGTGGAGCGCCGGTGCCGCCAAAGATATGGCGGCTGGAGGCGTGCTGGTCACAGCGTTTGGTGCGGTGGTCGTGGGCATCTGCCTGTTTGGCAACGCGGCTGCTCTGAACGCCATCTGGACCAGCGTGACGACAACGCCGCTCAGCACGGCGCTTTGGGTGCTTTCGCTGGTGCTGGCCTACCTGTTCACCTTCCGCCTTGGCAAGCAGGAACAGGTCAAAACCCCAAAAGAAAATAAAACCGAAGAAAAATAAGGCCCGGCTGCCCAACCGTGCAGCACGGGTGAACCCAACCGGGCCAAATAGCCCGCAGATTGCAGCAGATTGAAAGAGAAGGTACGAATGCAGAAGAACCACAATGAACCTGAAATGCCCTCCAGCGTGTTTGTGGCCCTTGTGGGCCGCCCCAACGTGGGCAAATCCAGCCTGACCAACCACCTGGTTGGCGAAAAAGTTGCCATCGTGACCCAAAAGGCACAAACGACCCGCAACCGTATTACCGGCATTATCACCAAGGGGCCGGTACAGTATGTGCTGCTGGATACCCCCGGCATCCATAAGCCGCGCAACCGGCTGGATTCCCGCATGACCCAGACCGCCGCCGCTAGCCTGAAGGATGTGGATGTGACCCTGATGCTGTTTGAGCCTACCGGGGAATTTACCGAATCCGAGCTTGGCATGGTGGAAGCACTGCGCAAAGCAGGTCCGGCGATCGCGGTCATCAACAAGGTGGACCTGCTGAATGATTTTGCCGCGCTGGAAGCCCGCAAAAAGCAGGTGGAAGAGTTCGGTATTTTTGATGCGATCGTCACCGTTTCCGCCAAGGATGGCACCGGCTGTGAAGAATTGTTCCCGCTGCTGAAGCAGTACGCCAACCCTGGCCCGCATTACTTTGACGACGATGCTTTTACCGATATGCCGGAAAAAGAGCTGGTGGCCGAGCTGGTGCGTGAAAAAGCCCTGCTGTTCATGCGGGAAGAAATCCCCCACGGCATTGCCGTTACGGTGGAAAGCTTCAAAGAACGCCCGGACAGCGATTTGATCGACATCAGCGTGGAGATTTGCTGCGAGCGCAAGAGCCATAAGGGCATGATCATTGGCAAGGGCGGCCAGATGCTGAAAAAGATTGCCTCTGCCGCCCGCATGGACTGCGAGGAACTGCTGGGCGCCCGCGTGAACCTGCAATGCTGGGTAAAGGTGCGTGAAGACTGGCGCGATAACGACCGCCTGCTGGATAACCTCGGTTTTGCCAAGCCGTAACAGCGGGAAGACTGCGCGAACCCTGTCCAACCACACGGTTGGACAACTTTTCCACGCATGGATCGGTATGATGGTGGCAAGCTAATCCGTAAAGGGGGCGGGCCATCATGCCAGGAAATGCTGAAACCGACGGAATCCGCGCCGCACAGTGGCAGAAATTTGCTGCCAGCGGCAGTATTTATGACTACCTTGATTACCGCAGCACTGCGCCGCAGGGCATAACCACGGGGGAAAACAATGCAGATCAACACAATGGGGCTTGTCCTGCGTGCGGTCCGGGTGGGCGAAGCCGACCAGATCCTGACAGTGCTGACACCGGGTAACGGGGTGCTGTCAGCATCCGCCCGCGGCAGCCTGCGGCTGAAAAACAAGCTGTTCAGTGCCTGCGGGCTTTTCTGTTATTCAGAATTTGCCATTACACTGGGCCGCAAAACCAATTTTATTGACAGCGCCGCTGTCAGCAAGGTGTTCCACGGGTTAAGCAAAACTGTGGAAGGCACCGCCCTGGCAACCTATCTTTCGGAGCTGACCATCACGCTGGCGCCGGAGCCGCCGGAATCGGCGGACTGCCTGCGCCTGCTGCTGAACACCCTGTACATGACCGCTGAGCAAAAACGCCCGCTGCGCCAGCTGAAAGCTATTTATGAAATGCGCACCATGACCCAGGCAGGATACATGCCGGGGGTGCTGGCCTGCGATGTGTGCGCCCGGTATGACGGCTGTGATTTTTACCTGGATCCGGTAGCGGGCCGTCTGCTGTGCGCCGACTGCGCCGCCAAAGAGCACCGCGCCCCCAACCTGGACCCCGGTGCACTGTATGCGCTGCGGCATATCTGTTTGGCAGAAGATGCCAAACTGTTCAACTTTACCCTGACAGACCAAAGCCAGCGCCGCCTGGGCCGTGTGTGTGAACAGTACGTGGCGGCTCACCTGGACTATCAGCCCAAAAGCCTTGAATTTTTGCACGGTGTGCTGGAATAACCGTGCACGATAGATGATACGATAAAACAAGATTTTTGACCCATCTGACCCAACAGGAGTAACCAATTTATCTATGGACGTTTCCTACCGTACAACCCTGGAACTGGATAAAATTATTGCCCGTGCGGTGCAGCTGTGCACCTGTGCGGAAACCAAAGAGATGATGCGCGCCATTGAGCCGTTTGCCACAACGGAGGAGGAGCGCTACGCCCTGGCCCAGACCAACGCCATCAACGCCCTGCTGCTGAAAAACGGCAGCCCGCGCTTTGGCGCTGTGCATGAAGTGCGCCGCGTGGTGGCCCATGCGGCCAAGGGCGGCATTCTTTCGATGGGCGAGCTGCTGGAAATTGCTGCAGCGCTGCGCAATTTTTCCGGCCTGACCCAGTGGTACGGCCTGACCGACCACGATATGCTGCCCACCGATGACCTGTTCTTTGCCCTGGCTCCTCAGCCGGTGCTGGAAAAGCAGATCGGCGAGTGCATCATTTCGCCGGAAGAAATGGCCGATACCGCCTCCGTTACCCTGCGCGACCTGCGCCGCAAGATCCGCGCGACGGAGGACAGCATCCGCACCAAGCTGGATGCCATCATCAAAAACTCTACCACCAACAAATTTTTGCAGGATGCTGTGGTTTCCATCCGCAACGGCCGCTATGTTGTGCCGGTTCGTGCCGAGTACCGCGGCGAAGTCGGCGGCGTCATCCACGATGTTTCCTCCACTGGCTCCACCGTGTTTGTGGAGCCCACCGCTGTGGTGGAAGCCAACGCCCGCATTATGCAGCTGCACGCCCAAGAGCAGGAGGAAATCACCCGCATTCTGACGGCTTTTTCCGGCCAGGTGGCATCGCTGGAGCCGCAGTTCAGCTACAGCTATGACGCTATGCTGCAAATTGACCTGCTGCTGGCCAAAGCCCGCCTTGCGGTGGAGCAGAACGCCTTTATGCCGCAGGTGAACGATAGCTGCCGCTTTGCACTGAAAAAAGCCCGCCACCCGCTGATTGACAAGAAAAAGGTCGTGCCCGTGGATATTGCCCTGGGCGAAAAATATGATACCCTTGTCATCACCGGCCCCAACACCGGCGGCAAAACCGTCAGCATCAAAACGGCCGGCCTGCTGAACGCGATGGCCCAGCACGGCTTCTTGATCCCGGCGCACGAAAGCAGTACCGTCTGCCATTTTGATGAATACCTGGTGGATATCGGCGATGAACAGAGCATTGAACAGAGCCTGTCCACCTTCTCCGGCCATATGAAGCGGATCACCGGCATTCTGGAGCTGGCCGGCCCCGATACCCTGACCCTGATCGACGAACTTGGTGCCGGTACCGACCCGGCAGAGGGCGCGGCGCTGGCCGTCAGCATTCTGGAAAGGCTGCGTAAGCAGGGCACCCTGCTGATGGCCACCACCCACTACGCCGAGCTGAAAATTTACGCGCTGGAAACCCCTGGCGTGGTGAACGCCAGCTGTGAGTTTGATGTGGAAAGCCTGGCACCCACCTACAAGCTCAGCGTGGGCGTGCCCGGTAAGTCCAACGCGTTCCTCATCAGTGCCAAGCTGGGCATTCCGGAAAGCGTCATCGACGCCGCCCGTAATCATATGTCCAACGATGATAAGCGGCTGGACAGTGTTCTGGCCCAGCTGGATGATTTGAAGCTGCAGCTGAAAGCCGCTGAGGACGAAGCCGAAAAGGCCCGCTATGAAGCAGAGCATGCCCTGGAAAGCGCCGAGAAAAAGCGTGATGCCCTGATCAAACAGGGCGAGGAAGAACTGGAAGCCACCCGCCGCAAAGCCCATGAGCTGATGCAGGGTGTGCAGAACCAGGCATATGCCCTGACGGACGAGCTGCGCCGCATCCAGAAAGATGAAAAGACCAACGCCGCCGCCCGTGCTGTGCGCGCCCGCGAAATTGCCCGCAAGGATACAGAGCAGCTGCTGAACCGTACCGAGAAAAAGCAGCCCAAGCGCCAGTTTGTACCGCTGAAAGAGGTCAAGCCAGGCCAGGAGGTCGTGATCGCGGACCTGGACCAGCACGCCGTGGTGCTTTCCCGCCCGGACAAAAACGGCATGGTGGAAGTGCGCGCCGGTATTTTGAAAACCAAGGTCCCCCTGACCGGCCTGTGCGCCCCCGATAAGATGGATAAGCGCACCCAAAAGCAGGAACCGCCGCGCACCCGCACCCGCGTGGAGCTGAACCATGACCGCAAGTCCAGCATGGAGCTGAACCTGCTGGGGTACACCGTGGAGGAAGCCCTGGCCGAAGTGGACCGCTTTTTGGACCACGCCATGCTCAGCAACCAGAACACCGTGTATATCATCCACGGCAACGGCACCGGCGCGCTGCGCAACGCCATCCAAAAGCACCTGCGCACCCACCGCGGGGTCAAATCCTTCCGCCTTGGCCGCTATGGTGAGGGCGAGAGCGGCGTGACCGTTGTGGAACTGAAATAACGGCGGATTTGCTTCAAAATTGAACAAAAACGGGTACGCTGTGAAATAATCTAGTACATTTTCCCGCATTTATCTATAGCACACGCCGCCCGCGCGTGCTATTCTATTATTAAGGGCAATACCGCATAATTCTAAGTGCCGATACGGCGAGCGAGATGCGGCAGCTGCTAAGCCAAAAGCGCAGATAATACTGGATGCTGCAAAGGTGAGCGCCGCCAGTGGCGGAAACAGCGAACCGAAGCAGGGGCAGCGGTCGCAGAGTGCGAGGGGCTTTTGCCCCCGAAGCACGATGCGGGTACCGCAACCCGACATTATCGAGCATTTTGGCAACGCAGATGCCGTGCCGCAGCCGCCGGAGCGGTGCTTGAGCCGTTAGGCGGGAATTGTGCGGTATTGCCCAAAGAAAATGACGGATATTTCGCAAACACAAGCAGGGGTTAAGGCTTTTTAGCGCAAAATCCCGCTGTGTTTGTAGAAACAGACTGCATTTTCGACTTTTCAGATACACCCTAGGGGAATGCCCCAGGGGCAGCGCTGTACCGCTGCCTGCATACACTGTAACGGCCGCGCTGCCCCGCGGCTGCGAAAGAAGGATACCATGAAACCCGATTTGGAAAACTCCCGCAGCTTTGCCATGACGCTGGCCCACCGCGCAGTGCGCGATGTGCGGCGCGATGGCTTCCGCCAGCTGCGTAACTATGTGGATATGTGCGCCCTTTTGGCGCAGCGTCCGGACTTAAAGCGCTTTTTTGACCATGCGCAGACCGTCTTGCAGCGCACCGACAGCCTGTATTATAAATTGATCAACAACCTTGTGGAACAGGTCAACGAGGATGCCATCTGCACCGCAGGCATCAACCTTGGGTTTGATGCCATCATCAGCTGTGCTTCCAACAACCGCAAGCAGAACGGGGAGACCCGTTCCTGGCTGAATGTGGGCTTTTGCAGCGCCCCGGAGCTGGACGATGCCATTATTCAGGCAGAGGCCGGTTCCAGCTATGCCTGGGTGCTGTATGCGGACGAGGACCTTACCCCGAAAACGGTCGCCATGCTGCAAAGCCATACCCACAGCGTGTTCTTTGTTCTGTTTGATGCCCAGAAATTTAATGAAGCAACCATGGAACGCGTTGCCGGGTGCAATAACGTGATCACACTGCTGTGCCTGCATGAGCCGGAAATTACCACCGAAGCCTGCCGCGCAGCCAACGCCATGCGCAGCAAACAGATGTTCTATGGCTTTTTGGTGGAAATGGGGCGGGCAGATGCCGCCCAGGCCGTGAATACCGACTGGCTGGATGTGCTGGCCCAGTATGGCCTGTTCTGCGTTTATACCCGCAAGCCGGATATGGATCAGCAAACCGCGGATGCTATGTACCGCCAAATCGTCCACAGCCGCATTGGCAGCGTTGCGGTCCCCGTCCTGCTGCTGGATTGGGAACATGATATAAAATACCTGAACCGCATGATCACCCCCAAAACGGAACTGGGCCAGTGCATCCCGGAGGGGAAAACTTTCCCGCTGAATTTTGACTGAACTGTAGAATAAATAAAACCGGCAGCTTTCCCGCTGAAATAAAGGGGAAAGCTGCCGGTTTTCGTTTATTGTTTATGGAAAATAAGGGACTGAATGTACCCTGGAAGCGCTGCTTATAATACCAAAGCGCTGGGGTCAATGCCATAGCCCAGCAGAACCGCCAGATTGCAGCTGCACAGCGTGCGCAGGCCGTGGTCCAGGTCAGCTTGGTTCAGCGGCGGCATGCCATTGCGTACCCAGGGCAGCAAAAGGCCCACCATGGCGCCCGATAAAAAGTTGCCGGTAAACTGGCAGTCGCGCTCGGTTGCGCTGGGCACCAGCGAGAGTAGCCGCTGGCCAAACATCTCGCTTAAGTAATGGAACACATATTCCTGCAAACAGTTCTGCCCGGTGTAAGCCAGCGCGTTTACATAAAAGGTCTTGTTCTGCAAAAGGTATTCTTCCAGATCCGTCAGCAGGGTGGACCAGCTGGCGTAATGGCCGCGCGTTACCAAAAACTGCGTTGCACCACTTTGGAAATACCAGTTCACCAGGTCGAATTTATCCTCAAAATGGTAATAAAAGGTGTTGCGCCCAACCCCGGCATGCTCCACAATATCGTTTACCGAAATTTTTTCCAGCGGGGTGGTAACCATCAGTTCCGTCAGGCTCTGCGCCAGCAATTCCTTGGTTTTGTTGGTACGAGACATCCCTTTTCTCCTTTTCCATGCAGCAAATAGATAAAAACTCATATCATGCTTATCAAGTATTATAGCACACAGGCGAAAAAAATTCTACCATCCAAACCCAAAAGCGCGCAAAAAAGCGCGCAAATGCAGCGGTATTTGCCAGCTTTTGGCTGCGCTGCGGCCCGTTTTTTTGCACATACTGTGTAGGGAAGGGGATGAAACCATGCCAACCAATGGCTTACGATATCTGCGCCGTGTGGCGGCCCTGCTGGCGGCTGGCGGCGTTCTGGCGGCGGGGCTGCTGGTTGCCCTGCGGGCAGAACTGCCGGATACCTTTGTGCTGGAGCAGGGGCAGCCGCTGGCAGTAGAAAGCATGCCGTTCCTGCAAGCCGCCCCCGCCGTTCCTGCGGGCAGCGCTGCCCCCGCGGGTGTAACGGCTGCGGATAAAAGCGCGAATGTAACCCTGACCCTGCTGGGCCTGCCGGTCAAAACCGTGCGCACGGTGCAGCAGCAGCGGCGAACCGTCCAGCTGGGCGGCACCCCCTTTGGGGTCAAGATGTTCACGGATGGGGCGCTGGTCGTTGCGTTCAGCGATATCTATACCGTCCATGGCAGCGAGAACCCGGCCAAAGAAGCGGGCCTGCGCCTGGGCGACCTGATCACCCAGGCAAACGGCATCCCGGTGCGCACCAATGAGGAACTGACCAACGCCATTGCCGCCGCGGCGGGCGGCAGCGTGGAACTACGCTACCTGCGCGGGCAAAACCAGATGACCTGCACCCTTACCCCGGTCAGAGAGCGCGGCACCGATGCCCCGCGGGCGGGCATCTGGGTGCGGGATTCTTCGGCGGGCATTGGCACTTTGACCTTTGCGGATACCGAACACGGGACGTTTGCCGGGCTGGGGCACGCGGTTTCGGACAGTGATACCGGCACGGATTTAACGTTGCTGACCGGGGAAGCCGTTTCCGTCACCATTACCGGCTGCCGCCGCGGCAGTACGGGCAGCCCGGGGGAGCTGCGGGGCGAATTTGGCGGTCAGCAGCCCTTTGGCGACATCAAAGCCAATACTTCGACCGGTGTGTACGGTGTTTTGACAAATTCCGCGCAGGTAGGGGAGAACATCCCCGTTGCCAATCTTCAGGAAGTGTACCCCGGCGAAGCAGAAATCGTGAGCACGATATCCGGCCAGACGGCACAGCGCTTTGCCGTCCGCATTGAGCGGGTCAACATGACAGCTTCGGACCCCAACCGCAACCTGCTGCTGCGCATTACTGACCCGGAACTTTTGCGGGCAACGGGCGGCATTGTGCAGGGCATGAGCGGCAGCCCCATTGTACAGGACGGCTGCCTGGTCGGCGCGGTGACCCATGTGCTGGTCAACGACCCAACCCGCGGCTATGGCATCTTTGCTGCAACCATGCTGAAACGTGCCGATGCCGTGCAGGGAAGGTAATTTCCTGGGAAAAAGTGCGCATCGCACGTTTTTTACGAAAATGGTAAAACCGGAAAAGAAAAGCAAAAAGAAAACCGAACAACATCGCAGCAAGGGCAGGGGAGAGGACACGAAACAATCCGGAAGCTGTCGATAATTACGAATAGGCGGGGATTTTTGAAAGAAAAGAAAGTACGATTCTGCTTGCATGACATGGTAAAATATGGTAAAATTCTCAATGTAGAGAGCGGCAGGCAGCCGCAGATCCGAATAACAGCTCCGGGCGCCGCAAAAACCGCCGTCCGCTGGGCTGAACATGCAAGGGGAGGAATTTTTGGATGGATAAGATCAAGTTTTTGATGACCGATACCGGCGCACAGACCACGCAGCTTTGCCGCCAGGCACTGGAAGCCAAGGGAATTGATGTGACTGTATGCGAGAAAAACGGTTCGCAGGCGCTCAAATCCCTGCTGGAAGAGCACCCGCAGGCCGTTCTGCTGGATGCGTTTATGCCGGATCTGGACGCCATCACGGTCAAACAGCGCTATGAAACCCAGGATACCCGCGGCGGCCACACAACGTTCTTTGTGACCGGTGCATTCCAGAGTGAGGAAGTGGAGCAGGATTTGCTGGATAACGGTTTCTCGTTCTTTTTCGTTAAGCCGTTTGATGAAAACGTTCTGGTCAGCCGCGTACTGAAAGCCGCCGGTTCCACCAGCCGCCCGCAGCCGGTATCGCAGGATTGTGATGAGCTGACGGTGACAGAAATTCTGCATCAGGTCGGCGTACCGGCGCACATCAAGGGCTATCAGTTCTTGCGCGACGCCATTCTGCTGGCCGTGAGCGACCATGACTATATCAACGCTGTAACCAAGCGCCTTTACCCGGAAATCGCCAAGCGCAACGCCACCACGGCTTCCCGCGTGGAGCGCGCCATCCGCCACGCTATTGAAGTCGCCTGGGACCGCGGCGATGTGGATACCCTGAACAGCTACTTTGGCTATACCATCCACAACCTGAGAGGAAAACCCACGAACAGCGAGTTCATCGCAATGATCAGCGATAAGATCCGCCTGGATAAAAAGCAGCGCAGGGCGTGAGGCAAAACGACATTCTGTGGTTGAAAAACTGGCTGATTTGAGCACTGCGCTTACGCCTATAAATCCCGCCCTTTATTGCGGTGAAATTATAAAAACACACGTTTGACCCAATAAATAATCTATGGCAATACCGCATAATTCTAAGTGCCGATACGGCGAGCGAGGTGCGGCAGATGCTAAGCCAAAAGCGCAGATAATACTGGATGCTGCAAAGGTGAGCGCCGCCAGTGGCGGAAACAGCGAACCGAAGCAGGGGCAGCGGTCGCAGAGTGCGAGGGGCTTTTGCCCCCGAAGCACGATGCGGGTACCGCAACCCGACATTATCGGGCATTTTGGCAACGCAGATGCCGTGCCGCAGCCGCCGGAGTGGTGCTTAAGCCGCTAGGCGGGAATTGTGCGGTGTTGCCCTATGTCCAAAACGATAAACTTCCTGCATTGGTTGGCCCCCAATCTGTGCAGGAAGTTCTTTTGCCCAAAAAAGTTCCTCTGTAAGCAGAAAACAGCGGAAAATAAAAACGAGCAAAAAAATTGCCCGTTTTAAGTGATTACTGCCATGCGTGCTCTGCAAAAATCCTGCACCAAAATACTGGGATTGACTGGATTTTTATGGCTATGGCCTGTATAATAAATTCAGGGCAATACCGCATAATTCTAAGTGCCGATACGGCGAGCGAGGTGCGGCA
>ENA-UOJT01002040-UOJT01002040.1-human-gut-metagenome-genome-assembly--contig:-C15-NODE-2040-length-12292-cov-4.414236_pt1 | contig 12292 bp, 22 predicted proteins | sample MGYA00242357_ERZ723904 | MGnify/ENA metagenome assembly ERZ723904 | reverse complement strand
TTTGTTATAATTTTATCACCGATGAGGTAATATTGAAATAGCGAGGTAACTGCGATTATAGCGAAAGATGTATAATTTTAGTGTAAATATTTTTATTGGAGGTCAAAAATGACACTAAATTACCTGATTATCGGAAAGCGCATCAAAGAGGCAAGAAAAAAGAAGCACCTGTCCCAGGCACAACTCTGTGAACTGGTCGGACTTTCAGACGGCTATATCAGCTACATAGAAACGGCATCAAAAGGTGTCAGCCTGGACGCACTTGTGCGAATCGCCAATGCACTGAATGTGACTGCGGACGAGCTTCTTGCGGAGAATCTTTTAACCAACCGACAAATATGCCTCAACGGAGAATTTGCCGATTTGCTCGGTGACTGCAATGCATATGAAAGAAGGGTTCTCATTGAAACGGCAAGAGCAATGAAGCGCATTCTGCGGGAAAATAAGAACCTGCATCCTTCTTCAAGGTCATTATAACGGAGTACCGGCAGCGTTGCAACCGACCGGCGGTCAGTCTCCTGACTGTCGGTCCCAAAGCTATTATTATATTTTGCTCATACTTATATTTTCTTCAAAAATCCTTATGATTCAAGGGATTACCGTTTTAAACGGTATATCCGTGCTATAATATTGCAAACAAACGCAGGAGGTTTATATGGTCTACATAACCGGCGATATCCACGGTGCCCCTCACCGGATCGTTAATTTCGCAAAAGACATCCGTATTTCACGGAACGATACACTGATTATCCTCGGTGATGTCGGGGCGAACTATTATTTGAATGAAGTTGACAGCGAATGCAAACATCTCCTGAATTCCCTAAAATGTACGGTTTTCTGCATTCACGGGAATCATGAGTGCCGTCCGGAGCATATCCCCTCCTATCGGCTGATTGAATGGAACGGCGGGAAGGTTTGGATAGAGGACGCTTTTCCAAACCTTCTGTTTGCTAAGGATGGAGAAGTCTTTCGTATAGAAGGTCAGAACTACCTTGTGATAGGCGGAGCATACAGCATTGACGCGTCCTGGCGGATTCGCCGTCACGCCGGCTGGTGGGCAGACGAACAGCCCTCCGTTTCCGTTAGAGCCTTTGTGGAACATCAAATCGCCGAAAACAAAATCGATATCGTCCTCTCTCACACCTGCCCGAGAAAGTACGAACCAGTGGAGGTCTTTCTGCCAAATGTTAACCAGGCGGGCGTGGATAAAAGTACGGAAGACTGGCTGGATACGGTTGAAAACAGCTTATCCTACAAGGCCTGGTATTGCGGGCACTGGCATACGGACAAGCGCATCAACCGGATGCATTTCCTGTTTACCTCATGGGAAACAGTCGAAAAGGAGGTTTACGATGGAACAAACTGAATCTTTTCATACAACGGAAAATATGGAGCGCATCTCAAGACAGCATCTTTGTGACAATTTGGACAGCATTCTTGAAACCGTCAGTCGGGAAAATATCGGCTTCGTCATTACCGATGCCGGCAAAGATGACCTCGTACTCTGTCCGGCAAGCTGGCTTTTTCCGTTGGTAAGCGAGGGATTCGGTTGCATTGTCAACAGTGCTGTTCGGTATTCCCTTGGACGGGACACCTATATGCCGGACGTTGCTGTTCAATTCATTCTTGACCACATGAATTTGCTTGATTTACGAACGGTAACAGTCATGTATCGGGATATTCAGAAAGCCTTGGAAGACGAGAATCTTCCGCACCGGGAAACCTGGGTTTCTCTTATGTATGCATTGGAAACCCATCTCAAGAGAAAGGAATAAATATGGAGTACTACACTTTGCGTCTATGGGACTGCGCAACACCGTCTTTCTGCTCCTTCGACAAGATTTATGTCGGAACAGAAGCCGATATTTACAAGGCCATTGCGTCCATGAAAAGAACCGGTGTAAACAAAGAAACCGTTGCAGCCGTTTCTCATTACCTTGCGGGAGACAGAACAGCAACACACAACATTGCCTATAAAGATATTCCCGCGCTTGAGGAATGTCAACTCATCAGGACCTCCGAGTTAAAGATAGAAGCAACAGAATGGGAACATATCAATGCATGGGGCTTCCCCTACAAAATGAAGTGCGACTCAGCTGATATTTCACAAATTCTCGTTCGGAGCAACGCCAAGTATTACCGTTGCATTCGTCCCACATTCACCGGACTTCGTTACGAAGCGATTACCGGTCAGTGGGGGCCGCTCGGTGACTTCTATCTCGGTCCTTCCTACCTGTTTGAGGTTATCGGAACCTCCGGAAAGGTGAAGATCATGAGCCATCTCCTGTATACGGTCGAAGAAACATACGACAGTCTACAAGATGTCAGCGAACAAGCCTTTGATGCCGAGCATCTCAACTTCAAACCGTTCTGCGATGATATTTTCGGCGACGGATGAGGGGGATACAGATACGGAACCAGTAATATTGAAAATTCAAATCGATGCCGAGATTTATCGGGAAGCAAAAAAAGTTCTCGATTCCATCGGCATTAGCGTAGAAGAAGCGACTGTTCTTTTTCTGAAGGAGGTAGTAGCCCGAAAAGGTTTGCCGTTTCCGGTTTCAGAGAATGAATTGCGGGAACTGCGCGACAACCGAACGGAGAGGGATATATGATTTATGTACTTTCGGATATCCACGGAAATGCAAAAAACTTTGACGCGATTCTGCAACAGATCTGCCTGCAGCCGGAGGATACACTCTACATTCTCGGAGATGTCATCGACAGGCATCCCGACGGCATCCGCATATTGAGAAAAATCATGTCTATGACGAATGCCAAAATGCTTTTAGGCAACCACGAATATATGATGCTGGAAGCCTTGAAAGCTCCTAAAAACGAGATTGAGGACAGTCCGTGGGAACGAAATTGGCCGTCGAAAAAAATACGGCTTTGGTATAGGAACGGTGGAAAAGTGACACATGACTACCTCAAACATATACGAAAAAGTATCCGCGCAGAAATTGTCGCGTATTTGGAGGCACTTCCCATCAACATCGACATTGAGGTAAGCGGAATCAAATACAAACTCGTTCACGGCACCCTGCTTGAAAACTACGGAACAGGCTATCGATCATACCGATATACCTCCCCGGTGGAATTTGCCGTGTGGGAGAGGTTACCTATTGATGCCCCTGTACCGGAAGGATATACACTGATATTCGGGCATACTCCCACAATTCACTATCACAGCGACAATCCTCTTACGGTTTGGTACGGGGATCGTCTGATTGGCATTGACTGCGGGAGCGGATTTCCAATAAATGAAAATGCCTACCTTGAAAAAGGCAGGCTGGCATGTTTACGGCTTGATGATATGAAAGAATTTTATTCGGATGGCATTACAAAAGATTCACGCAGGTAAAAACAGTATGAAAGGAATGTAAGAAATGAAATGGAATGTGATAGTAAAGAACCTTTCAGCCGGAACCATTGGTCCGTATAATATTTTTGACTGTGCAGACTTCCGTATTGCTGTCGAAAAAGTAATAGCGCAAAAGTATGACAAAACACGTTTTCTCGAGGAGCTTGACCGAGAAGCAGATTATTGTTTCCGGGCTCAAATTGAGTGGGAAACTTTTTTCACAACCTGGCCGCCTTATATTGGCGCAGAGGAGATAAACAGAATTATCAAAGAGTTTTACTTAAATCGGGTACAAGGAGTCCCCCTGCCGGAACGCACCGAAGTCAATCTCGAAACCAAGCACAGAATTGATGTATATGCTCAACTACGTGCCAACTGGGAGCGATTTTCTGATTATGTGTGGAAAGAGGGGCAAAAATGAAGAAACCTATAAAACTTGTCTGGAACGCTTATACTTATCGGTCTTTCGGACAGGGTCTCCGGGTGTTTAACATTTTCGATCATTACTCCTTCATGGAATCCGTCAGGAAACTTTTGAAAAAGCCCATGTCCAAGGAGGAATTCAGTGAGCTGCTACGACGGGAAGTTTTATACTATTACTGGTCAAAAGCTGAATGGGAATTGGTTATTACGGATACGCAGCCGCATATAGACCGCAAAGAACTGAACCGGCTGATTACCGATTGCTATCTGAAGCGAACCGTAGCGGAATCGCCCCTGCGTTGCAGCCATGTCAATCTGTCGGATGCGGAAAAGATTGATGTATACGAGCAGGTTAGGCTTAACTGGGACGAGTTTGTCGACTATGTTTGGAGTTTCTCGAAATCTGCAACCAAGGGGTAATACGTCCAAATCAAGCATTGCAACGGCCTTTACTGTACTGAGGTAGAGGCCATGTTTTGTTTGAATCAATGGAAAGGATGCTTTCAAAAGCGAATGCTTCACTGCAAAAAATATAAGAACCGACAGGCAAACTGAAGTCCTGCCTGTCGGTAAAAAAATTATGCGGTTATTGTTGCATTTCTTGCGTTGAGGTATATGTCGATATCGTGATTGATATATTGATGCCCGGTGGTGTGAAGAACATCGTAGAACTCACGCAGGTAGTCAAACACTCCGTATCGGTTGAAGAGCTCAACGGTCTGTTTTCCGGTCAAGTTCTTATAATGCTTGTAGTTCTCAACACAGAAGATTGTAAATTCCATCTCTTTACTCATAAGTTACCCTCCTCACACATCGGGAAAGACTAAGCTACCTGTTTGTTCTTCTTTAACGAACAGAGAGTACAGCATATCGGTGCTATATTGCCATACCTTCGTTTCTTCCTTTTCCAACAGCCCATACAACTTGGACGAATAGAGTTTGTTTAGTGCGTCCGCCTCAGTAATGTTTTGCTTCTGGGTAATCATATTGACAAGATCTGCGCTGATATACGGCATGATAGCAACAAATTGTTCGTGTCCCATTATCAAACCTCCTCATGAACTTCTGTATAATCAAGAAACTTCAAAAACGACAACATCAAATCCGTGTGAAATGTCCATTGGTCATGCAGTAATTCGGTCTTAAGTCGTTTTACCGTTTCCTCAGCATCGAGCACTCCGGTTTCAAATAAGCGAATCGAACGGTATACGTTATCATCAGCAACTGGTCCGATATGCATATCGGTATTTCCCGTTAATGGTTCACCTCTTCGATTGCCTACGACAAATTGAAGCCAAGCCATATCTGCACAATCGAATTTGAGAATATTAGTAGCCTGTTTCGCGGCTTCAAAATTAAATTCATATCTCGCAACATAGCCAACCTTCTTGTTGAGTCGACGCATTTTGATTTGCGCCCAGCGCTCGGCTTGCTCATAAGATGTTGTCGTATAAAACCCGGTTCCGAAATCAAGATAGTATTCACTTTCCCTTATTTCAGGACTCTCAACCAAATCTGTACTTCCGTGAAAAACGATCATGAGATTTCCTCCAACAATTTATGTATTGCTCGCTGCTCTTGTTCCAATGCATTCAGCATATCGCTATAGTGCTTCCGCAATTCGAGTTGTTCTCGAAGCTGGTCAACAGTACTTCCTGCCTTACCAATATATTTGTCACAAATCTTGCCGTTTTCGCGATATTTCAAGTAATAGTAGTCCTTCCGACAGATTAAAGATCCTTTTGGCAGTTGGGCAAGCAAATTGCGATACTCGTTAAGCATATGGGCATTTCGATCAGCTTCATTATGGAGAACAGTATTAATCAGCATATTTTACCCCCTCCTCGCAAGTATTATACCACACAAACGCAAACAATTCAAGAGGGATGTGTGATATTAATGGTCAAAATTCTTTAGAATAAGGAGGGGGTGCTGGAAACAGTAGAAGATTCAAGACTACGAAACAGAAGAATTTGATTGTTATCAGTTTGTTTTCTGGACTTTCCGGTATTGGTGTGGTATTGTGTGTGGTTACAGGAGGCGATGAAAATGAAAAAGATGATCGACGAATTATGGGACGGCGAGATCAGCCCACAGGACACCCTGATTTCAGATAATCAGGAATACCGTGAACTGCAGCATAGGCAATCCCAAAACAAAGCCGAATTGCTTGAAGCCCTTTCGGATGAGCAGAAAGAACTGCTTGAAAAGTTCTGCGCCACAGAAATCGAGCTGAACGGCATCTCCGAGCGCGAAGCCTTTACTGCCGGATTCAAAATCGCCATGCGGTTGGCGGCAGAAGCGTTCTATGAAGCGGACAACGAGTAAAAGAGTGACCGCAAAAATCGTTGTCGTAGATGCCTGCACTACATTCTCAAAAAGCGACCATATAGAGATTAAAGACAAATCATTTTGCGAAAGAAAATTATTACTAAAATAATGTATAAAGCATTGACAATCGAGGCTTGATAGGGTATAATAATCCGATTTGGTGCGAAAGAAACCGAATGGGCGGCTTGGGATAATAAAATTGGGAGGTAGATAGTATGCACGATTTTTGCTATGTATCTAAAAAAGAAGCGGCCCCAGTAAAAGCGGAGTTGTTAGACATTATCCACGAAGTACAGGATATTGTAAGAGACGATTTCACTTTTCAATTCACATTTATAGGTAGTTCAAGTAGGAATATGATTACCTATGATAGGAAGTCGAACATCGGTTTCGATTTCGATGTCAACATTGAAGTTAATGACGATGACGAAAACTACGAACCAAAGGAAATCCGAACAATTATCCGAAAGGCATTGGATAAGGTAGCAAGGCAGTATGGCTATGATTATTGTGAAGACTCCACTCGCGTACTCACGATAAAAAAGAAAGATAGGCCGAACTCAAGGATCATTCACAGTTGCGATTTTGCAATCGTCAATAATTGCGGTGGTGGAAGACAGCAGTATATCCGATACAACAAGGACCATCAAACTTATACTTGGGAATACCAAGGCGGTGGCTTTGAAATGTTGCCAGACAAGATAGATTGGTTGAATGAAAACGGATACTGGGGAGAGCTACGGGACTATTACATAGAAAAGAAAAACACCAATAGCAACCCGCAAAAGCACTCTCGGTCGATATATGCCGAAGCGATAACCGAAATGTGCCAAAAACAGGGCTATTTCAAAAAGTAAAAAGCGATAAATCAAGGCCGTACTCCAATCGAGTGCGGTTTTTCAATACATAGCCAAACGCTACTCAGCCGAGCGTTTGGCTTATTTTTATGGAAAGGAAGGATGAACGCTATGATTGCAAATCTGACAAGAGGAGCGAAGACCGCTTCTCTCCACCTGCCCGCAGACAGATTTCAGATCGCCGGCGTCCTGTCATACTTCGGTGTCGACAGGCTTGACGATTACGAACTCCCCTGCGAAGGTCAGGATTCCTCGGGAATCATGGTTTCGCTTGAACCGACCGGAATAGCGGAACGGAACATCGCAGAGCTTTGCCGAAACGAGAAAATCTCCCTCGGAAGACTCAATTCGGGCTTTCGCAGTCTCTTCAAATTGCCGTATGAACAGCAGCTCGGTGTCATGGATCGGATCGCAAGTCAAAAGCCGGAGCATTTCGATGACTTTCGCAAAACCATCGATGCCGCTACCGTTCCCTCGGTCAGACAGGAATACTATTTCCCGCTCACCGTGAACCTGTACACGGCGAACCGCTGGGGTGACTACGACGATGATCCCGAAGAATACGACGGTCGCTTTGCTGCCCGCTATGAAGATAAAATCCGTCAGGCACTCCGGGTTTACAACCGGGATGACGGCGAGGATATGGCGGCATATTTTCACGGCAACAACACTGTCGTGGCAAAGCTCCGTTCCGCCACCTGGGATTTCAAGAGGCAGGGCGGTGAGCTGTACGGTTGCGTTACCGTAGAAACGGCAGGCAAGCTGACGGCAGAACAGGAAGCAGATCTGAAAGACTGGATCACGGGGCAGAATTCTGACGGTCTGGGCGAAGGCTTTGAGCACCAGGAGATCAATATCGACAGCTATAGCAGCTCGGGCAGAATCTGTGTGAGCTTCTGGCACTCGGGCGACGACTACTTTGTAGACAATGAAGACGAGTTTGCCGAAAGGCTGGAACAGGGCTTCAACTTGGGAGGTATGTGAAGAACATGACCTCCCTTTTTTCATCCTCTGAGGATGCTCGGAGGTGAATCAGACAGACAACCGATATACACTTCTGTACGGGCTTTCATTATGCGAACCCGATGACAGAACCCCACTATGCAGCGTCGAGGAAGTGACTGACTTTCTTCTGACACACGACGGCGGGATCATCACGGAACCGGACGGCGCGGTGCTTCTGGAAGTGGAAGACCGGGAGTTCGTATTCTGCACCGACTCCGAATACAAAGACGAGCTGATGCGGGAACTGCGCAAAAGCGAAGGCTTTGAAGACCGGTTCGGATACCGCTTTCCCGCCCGAACAAACAAGAAACGAAAAGGAAGGTAACAAATGCAGGATTTTGACAGACTGAACAGAATCGCAAAGCGTTTGCAGGAACGCTACCCCAGGGGCACACGGATCGTGCTTTTGAGTATGGGAAATGATCCGAACCCGGTTCTCCCCGGCACAAGAGGAACGGTGAATGTCGTTGATGACATTGCAACCGTTCACTGCACCTTCGACAACGGTCGGACGCTCGGCATCGCCTATGGCGAGGACAGCTTCCGCGCCCTGACTGCCGAAGAACTTGCCGAGGAATCGGAATGTGAGGATCAGGAACAGGTCGGAGGAATGCACCTCTGACGCAAATCAGATATTTGGATATGTTCGCCGGAATCGGAGGCTTCAGATCGGGGCTTTCGCATTACGGCGATTTTTTTGTACCCGTAGGCTATTGCGAAATCGATCCGTATGCAAAGAGAGCCTACGAAGCAATTTACGAACCGAAAGGAGAGATTTATTTTGAAGACGCAAGAGGAATCATCCCCGAAAACCTGCCGGATATCGACCTTATTTGCGGGGGATTTCCTTGTCAGAGTTTTTCAATCGCTGGAAAGCGAGGGGGCTTTGAAGATGCCCGAGGAACGCTGTTCTTTGAAATCGCTCGGATTGCCCGCGTTAAAAGACCTCGCTTTCTGCTCCTTGAAAACGTTCCCGGACTCCTTTCGCATGACGGGGGCTGGACGTTTGCGACCATCCTCGGTACGCTGGATGAACTGGGGTATCATGTCGCATGGCAGGTGCTTAACAGCGCAAATTTCGGAGTTCCCCAATTCCGAAAAAGAGTGCTGCTTGTCGGATATCTTGGAGAAGAATCCGGAGGCGAAATACTATCTTTCACGGAAGCAAACCCAAAAACTATTGTCAAAAGGTTTGGCGGGCGTCAGGGTGATCGGGTTTACGCCGGAAACGGACTGAGCTGTACGCTCACAAGCAGTGCCGGAGGCTTTGCCGGAAACACGGGGCTGTACTTCATGGATATGAATACGGAACCGAAGATCACGGAGCTTGCCCGCTGTATTACGGCAAGACAGGATTCCGGCATCAGCAATCATCGCGGTGAACATTCCGGTGTTCTGGAACTGACAGACGGCCCGCGAGCTTTCCTGACTCCCGACCGTGAGAAAATCCGACAGCGAGGCAGACGCATGAAGGAACCTGACGAACCGATGTTTACGCTGACCGCACAGGACAGGCACGGCATCTATTATCACGGACGCATCCGCAAGCTGACTCCGCATGAATGCTGGCGACTGCAAGGCTTTACCGATGAGCAGTTTTTCAGAGCAAAGAACGGTGCAAAACTCTCGGATGCAAGGCTCTACAAAATGGCGGGAAACGCAGTCAGTGTTCCCGTTATCCGCGAAGTCGGCGGTATCATCAAACGCGTATGCGAAAATCAGGAAAAGGAGTGTGAGGGTTATGCCGAATCATGTGACAAATAAGCTGTTGTTCCACCCTTGTACGGAACAACGCTTTAACGAAATCCTTGCGGATCTGCAGAAAGAAGGAGCAGAACCCGGCTCTATTGATCTTGGTAGGATGATTCCCGAGCCGGAAGGACTCTTCATGGGTGACCTCGGTGTTGAGGAAATGAAAAAGTACAAGGACAACAACTGGTACGACTGGCGTATCAAGCACTGGAATACGAAGTGGAATGCCTACGGTTTTGAACCGCCCACATTTTCGGGTGATACCGGCACGATGACATTCCGCACAGCGAACTGCTCACCGTTTCCGGTGATCTTCAAGCTGTCCCAAAAGTACACCTATCCCTTTGATGACGATTGCATGATTCTCGGAAACGAGGAAGCCAAGCTGTGCGGCATGGAAGGAAACAGACGGCTTTTCGGTTCGGTTTATGCCGGACCGATTTTCGTTACGCGGGACAATGGCGAAGGCGATCTCTGCGGTCTGACCGATGAACAGGTCAAGACCTACGGGGAGATGTTCGCCGTTCCCGAAGACATCAGCCCGGCAGAAGTCCAGAGAGATGTTGGCTTCACCTTTTACAGTTGGGGCTGATTCTGACCGGCAGGTGCGCAACTGCCGGTTTCAATATAGATCATTTTTGAAGAAAGGAGGTCATACGATGGGAACCAAGAAAGGAGCCGGTCAGACGGCTCCGACTATGGAAAAGCCGAAACCGACCGAGCAGGCAAAGAACGCAAGCATTCAGGCAGATACCGATGCACACGCGCTCCCGGAAATCACCGTCCGGATTGACAAGCTCTTTTGTGATGAAGACAAAAAGCTCAAAGCATTTGCCAGTGCCAATATCGGGCCGTTTGCGGTTCACGGAATCCGTGTGTTTGAGAACGACAAAGGGATGTTTATCAATATGCCGTCGAATTCCTACACGGATGCGCAGGGCAACAAGCAGTACGAGGATGTGTTCCATCCCGTAACCAAAGAAGGTCGGGAGCTGCTTGTGAAGAATGTGCTGGATGCCTACAAACAGGCACTCGAACAGGCACAGACAAACAGTCAGACACAGTCGCAGACAAGCGGCAGTCAGACCATGCAGCAGATGTAATCTGCACCATGCGGGGAGCAAAAACACTCCCCGTTTTCATTTTCAACAATCAAAAAAGAAAGAATGAGGTAATTCAACACATGAAAAAGTTTTTCAATTCCATCAAGAACAAGTTGGGCAAGGCATTTGCAACCGTCAAGGCAACCGTAGAGTCCACCACAGGTGAGGGCTATATCGACACCGGTGTGAAGATCATCATCGGCGTAGTCGTCGGCGGTGTCATCCTTGCCGGTCTTTACGCTCTCTTCAAGACCACGAACCTGCCAAGCCTCGCCACCAAGATCGGCGAAATGTTCAATTACGCGGGTTGATCGCGTAACCGCACAGAGTGGATGTTCCGGCATCCCCTCCACACCTCTCGGAAAGGAGAAAAACCATGTATATGAATCCAACAATTCCGATTGTCACGCCTGTGCTGCAGCCCCTTGTGGAAACCTTCGTCAAGGAAAATGTGATCGCAAAAGATGCTGTTTGGCTGATTCTGAAGATCATCATTGTAACAGCGGTTTCGGTGATCATCGGGCTTCTGTTGCACAAGCGGATGAAGAAGCAATGGCTTCGGACAAATAAAACAGTCGCTCTGCTTCTTTCTGCGGTTATGGCAATCGCTCTGTCCATCCGGTTCGGGCTGAGCATTTACACATTTCAGGGGCTGTTTCTGTATTATCTGCTCCTGTTTGCCTCGGCGTCGGATCTGACCGACAGGCGGGTTGCAGACCATCTCAGTGTCTCGGTATTGGCACTCTCGCTGATCAGTGTTCCGACAGTCGGAATCATCTCCATGCTGATCGGCGGTGCAGTCAGTTTCGCAATTCAGACCGGTGTCAGCGTATTTTCCGGTGGCAGATACGGCGGTGCGGATATCAAAATTTCCTCCGCCTGTGTTTTTCTCCTCGGATGGTCAAGAGGACTGATCGGTCTTGCGCTCGGACTCCTCACCGGCGTACTGTTTACGCTGATCTATAACAAAATCAAGAAACGCAGCAGCAGTGAAGGCTTTGCTCTCGTGCCGTTCATTTCGTTTGGCATGATGGTGGCGTTCTTCCTGTAAAAAAAGAACCTGTTGCGCAACAACGGGCTCTTTTTGGCAGTATTCATTTGAACAGCTCGGAATGACTTCCGACACGATAGAGCATAAGGACAAGAACATCACCCATGACTTCGTATATCAGCAACCAATCCGGTTCGACATGGCATTCACGGCAGCCTTTATAGTTACCCGTTAAATCATGGTCACGATACTTGGCATCAAGCTTCTCGCCATTGGCAAGCTTCTCGATCACCTCAAAAAGTTTATCGGTATCCTTGCCTTGTTTTTGAGCAAGCTTCAAATCTTTTTTGAATTGATTTGTAAATCTGACCTCGTATCTCATAGACCCAGTGCCGCCTTCAAGTCGTTCATATTGGTATAGCCGGAAGCGGTTTTGTCATAGGCGAGTTTTCTGCCTTCCTCAATC
>ENA-UOJT01002036-UOJT01002036.1-human-gut-metagenome-genome-assembly--contig:-C15-NODE-2036-length-12305-cov-7.268898_pt1 | contig 12305 bp, 2 predicted proteins | sample MGYA00242357_ERZ723904 | MGnify/ENA metagenome assembly ERZ723904 | reverse complement strand
CTTTCCGATTTTCGAAAATGCCGGCTATGGTTGACCCCTGCGTCCTAATCGTAGTAGATAGGTCCTTTTCGTGGCGCAGCGTCAGACCAGTCTTTTTGGGGCGGGGTTATTTTGACTACATGCCGATCTGATTGCCCAAGTAGTCAAAATAGCCCCGTCCCAAATTGGCTACTTTGTGGGTTGTGGGGGATAAAGATTGCCGGTCGATTTGTCCTACTGGGGTATGCCGATGGCGCGAGTGGTTCGATTTTGAGCCTGAGTGGCAACCCGAGGCGAAATTTCGGGTCACCCAAATTGCTACAATTTTAAGCATATAGCGATGTCCTGCCTTGCGTTTCTGCGCGGGGGGGGGCGTATATTTGCATCGATGGGGACGACACACATATATAGCGAGCTGCTGCTTGACGTCCTCATGGATTTGGGGAGGGCCTTCATGAATCGCGTGTGTGCGAGAGCTCGAGAAATGCTAAAGCCTTTTGGCAAGAAAACCAATACCGCCAAGCGTGTCCTGAGGGTTTTGGCCGTCCCGCTGGCGGCGTGTGCGCTCTTGTTTGGTGCGACGAGTGCGTCGGCCGACCAGACAGTTCCCTTTAGCAACCACACCGTGCAGACGGTGAATCCCACCGGCACTACGGTCAATTTGTTCGACTATTGGGTCGTGAACGGCGACAATGATAAGTCCGTCAACATAAACAACAATAATGGCAATAACAACACTGGCATCAACAAAAATCACCAGCTCAAGTTCAATGGTGGTGGCGGCACGGGCATTAACAAGTGGACGGGCAGAAGCGGCATTGACGGCTTTGGACGTCTTCCATTTGTGAAGAACACGCTGGTGAATGGCTATCCCGAGATCAAGGCTGGTACCTATGCCTCATACGGCACGAAAGGCGATTGCACCGATGAATCGCTGGCCTATCTCTTTAACAACGACAGTCAGGCCAACGGCAAGCAGAATGGCAAGGCCGTCTACAACAACGTGAAGGGCCTTTTCCAGCTCAAGGATGGCTATTACGTTTACGACTCGTATGGTTCTAAAGGTAACTATGCCGTATATAATTCCACGACCAACTCCTTTAACGTCTACGATAAGGCGGGCGTATATAAGGCGGCGTATCAGATGCAAATCTGGGCCAGTTCTTCCCCTTTGACTCGGCTGACAAGGTTTTTGATGAGAAGGGCAACAGCCTCTCCCCTAAGCAGATCATTGATGGAAGCACGAATCTCAACCATCACTTTGGCATGTCCGTAACCACGGAGTTTGTCCAGCCTGCGAGCGGCAAGACCACCGGTAACAAAGATATGATCTTTGAGTTCTCGGGCGATGACGACGTCTGGGTGTACATCGATGGCGTACTCGTGGGCGATCTGGGTGGCATCCACGAGAAGGCGACGCTCAAGATCAACTTCGCCACCGGTGGTGTGCATGTCGGTCATGTCGACAATGCCAATGATCCCGAAAAGACAATTCAAGACACCACCATTAAGGCGATGTTCCAAGCTGCCGGCGCAGATACTTCAAACAGAAGATTCTCCGGCAACACCTTCCTCGACAGCTCCAAGCACACGCTGAGCTTCTTCTATCTGGAGCGCGGCGCGGGTGCATCGAACATGTCGCTTAAGTTCAACCTCACCACCCTGCCGTCGTCCGAGGTCGCGAAGGTCGACCAGAACGGCGAGGCAGTCCAGGGTGCCGAGTTTGCTCTGTATCAGTCAGATGCCAACTGGAACGCGCAGGATGAGGCCATCGCTCAGGGCACGACGGACGCCAATGGCCAGCTGGTACTTCTGAAGCCGGACAGGTCCGTTCTTTCGTTTGATAACCAGCACGCTGAGGGACACGATTACTTTGTACTCAAAGAGGTTGGCCTGCCCGCGGGATATCGCTCGAGTCTGACCTCATCGACCACCGTAACGCCAGGTGAGCTGCATCTGCAATACAAGAAAGCTGCGAGCGGCACGGGTGGCGTGGTGGTTGCACCGCAGACGACGGTCACCACGGCCGACGGCAAGTCATGGACGGGTAGCCGCATGTGGTTGAACGGCGGCTATCTGGCCGCTAAGGAGACCATTTCTCTTAATAAAGAAACAAAAGACAATAAGGGCAACGCCATTAGCTCGGGTACGACCTTCGCCGTCGTGCTCAAGCTCACCGGTGCGAGCGAGGACCACACAAGCGAAGACGCGTGGACGGCGGTCACGGGCAACCCGCTCAATGGCTATAAGCTGTGCTCCGCGCACGGCATTGCCGGTGCGGTCGAGGCTGCCAAATCGGCGGACACGAGTGTCTTTGATGTCAATACCAAGGGCGACTACGTGGTGACGGTCAGGTCGCTGCCCGGAGACATCGAGAAGTACGCCGCCATGTTGGAAGATAAGTCCCAGTCCGAATATACCGTGGCGGTGTACCACACCACGGCATCGTCTCTGGCGGGGGCAACCATCGACAACACCTCTATGGTCCAATATCAAACGATAAACAGGCAGTTCTCTACGATGATCCACCTCACCAACGTTCAGAACCGTCTGTTTGTGCAGAAGGTCGATGACCTGGACGAGCCCGTGGACGGCGCGACGTTTGAGCTGTATAAGTCCGATGACGTTACCGGCGATAGTCCCAGCACGTATGCAATCAACCCTGGTGCCACGCCGTATGACACCGTGAAGGCAAAAGGCATGACCTATCCGTATGACATTAAGGGTGCTGCATGCTTCCCACTCGATTCGACAAAGCATGCACCCCTTATCAAGGGCACGTACTACCTGCGTGAGTCTGTAAGCCCGGATGGCCATGAGATTAACAACACCATCACCAAGGTAATCGTGGACGATTCGGGTGTGTATGTGGATGCTGGCAAGGAAGGCGACGGTGTGCGCAGCATGAGCGGCCCGGGTTCGCTGATTGCTTCCCTGGCGCAGTTTGGCTCTCCCGACTCCATCGACAACACGCTTACGCACATTAAGGGCAAGCTGCAGAGTGCGGCCGTTGACGCCAACGGAAACCTGACATGGGGCCAGACGTGCACCGCCCAAGGCGTGACGCCTTCTCTTGCGGGCAACTGGATGCATATGCGCTATGACAAGACGACGCAAGGTGCCAAGGCTATCCTGCGCTATGTCGAGGACGGTGGCGAGCGCGACGGCCAGCTGGCGACCATCTTTGCCGATACGGGCATCAACCGCATGGCCCTTTATCAAGACGATGATGCCACCAATGGCACCGATCTGGGCACGCTTCAGCTCAATCATCTCTTTACCACGGCAACGGCCGCGCAGTATACCGATCGTCGCGTGGCACGCCTGCAAGTGACTAAGACCGTGACGGCGGACAGTGGCCTTACCGCGCCTACCAAGGATTTTACGTTTAAGTTCACCCTGCCGGATTCCGAGAAGGGCTATGAGGCACACGTATTCGATGCGAACGGCAAAGCCGTGGGCGACTCCTTTACGCTCAAGAACGGCGGCACCCACTCCATCAAGGCCGGCGAGACCATTCGCGTATACGACCTCAAGAAGGGTGACAGCTATAGCGTGAGCGAGCTCACCACTAAGGACGAGGAGTCCAGTGGCAATGTGCTGGCGAGCATCGTTAACACTGTGACCGGCTCTGCCGACGAGTCGGTGCTTCCGGCTGGCTTTAGCCTCGTGAGCCGCAAGGCCGGCGGCGAGGAGCAGTCCGGAACCGGCAACACCATCACGGGCAAGATCGTCGCGCTCGAGGACGGAAAGATTCCCGCGAGCAACAAGCTAGAGTTCACCAACAACTACAGTGTCAACCCCGTAAAGAATGGCCTAAGCGCCAAGAAGGTGCTCGAGGGCCGCAATTGGGCCGATGGCGATACCTTTACCGTGCAGCTTACGGCCGACGACGGCGTCCCCATGCCCAAGGGCGCCAAGAGCAAGGTGGCGACGGTCGAGCTTACCAAGAATGCCCAGACGCAAACGGTTGGCGACATCACCTATAAGACGGCAACGTTTGGCGACATCACCTATGCCAAGCCCGGCACGTACACCTATACCATCTCGGAGGTTATCCCCGGTTCCGATGCCGGGGCAGACGGCATAAGCTATTCCGCCGCCCGCTATAAAGCGGAGGTCGTGGTGGAGGACAACCAAGCTGGTGCTCTTGTCGTTAAGAGCGTGAAGATGACGCAGGAGCGCAACGACGCGGGCGTCGACACCAAGACAGAGGTTGCCGACGCGATCTTCACCAACCGCTACGACGAGCATGAGAGGGACATCACCATCCATGCTCAAAAGAACCTAGTCGACAACGCCGGAACGTTCCCGCTTGCCAGGAATGCCTTTACCTTTACGCTCGAGGGCGTGGGTGGCTATGCGGATGCCAACGCGGTATTCAGCCTCGATACGGTCGATAAGAACATGGCGGCCCCCATGCCTCAGGGTACCGAGGGCAACACCGCGACCGTGGGCAACAGCGCCGTTGGTGGCGCGGTGACCTGGCCGGCGATCTCCTATACCGCCAAGCCGGATGCGGGACGCGCTTACGTTTACAAGTTCGCCGAGAATCCCGGCAGTGTTACGGGCATGACCTACGACGGATCGATCTATTACGCCGTGGTGCGCAACGCCAAGAAGGGCGCCGGCATCCAGACCTCGATCGAGTACTACAAGGTTGTAAAGGACGGCTCGGTAAAGCAGCTGGACACGAACGTTACGCCTTCCTTTACCAATATATATAGCGTGGAGTCCACGAGCGCGACCCTGCAGGGCCAAAAGACCGTGAGCGGTCGCGACTGGAACCAGGGCGAGAGCTATACCTTTAACCTCGCTGCCGCTACGGATGATGCCGGCGCGACCGGTTTGAGCAAGACCACCGCGCAAGCGGTAAAGGACGGGGCCGTTGCCGTTAACGTCAACCAAGCTGTCGCCAGCGCGCCCGAGTCGGGACGCGTGGCATCGTTCTCCTTTGGCACCGAAGCCGCCCCGACCGTGACGTTCAACCGCGCAGGCACCTTTAGCTTCAACATCACCGAGAAAGCTGCGCAGGATGGCCAGGCGGGCATGTCCATGGACAAGCACACCGCCCGCGCGACCGTCGTGGTGACCGACCTGGACGAGTCGGGCAACCACACGGGCATGCTGCGTGTGTCGAGCGTGACCTACGCCAACACCGGTGCCTCCGATGCGGACAAGGTCGTAACCGACAAGGCTGCCTTTACCAACGCATACCATGCGTCGGGCACCTTTGGTGGCGTGACGGTGAGCAAGGCCCTTGAGGGTCGCGCCTCTACCGCGGGCCAGTTTACCTTTGCCGTGACGGGCCTTTGGTACAACGGCGTTCAGACGTCGGTCGATGGCTCCGAGGCCAGCCTGTCCAATAAGGTGGCAGGGGCCGGCGTGTCCGGCGCTGTGGTGAGCGCAAGCGGGAAAGAGAGGCTCTTTGCCCGTGAGCTCACGGAACAGGATCTGGGGCATACGTTTGCCTATCGCATCCGCGAGAACCAGCCTGCGGCTGCCGGCTACACCTATGACACCGGCTATACCGGCGACGCTATCGTGCTCGTCAAGGTTCTTGCACGCAAGAACGACCCCGCTAAGCTCTACACCGTGACGACCGTGCTCAAGGGTGCGGGTGTGACGGAGCTGTTGGGCGACGGCGCCGACGCGAGCGCGCTGACGGACGAAAAGATCGTCGAGCTCAAGCAAGATTCGCATACTTACGTGCAGCAGTACGATGCAAGTGAGGTCGGCGCCACGCCTGCCGTCTCGTTTGTGAACCGTTACACGGCAAGTCTCGACTATGGCGCCGCTGGCGGTTTGCAGATTGAGAAGACGTTGACGTATCCCAAGGACGCGACCATTTTTGGCTCGCCTAAGAGCACGTTCCGTTATATCGTCAAGCCTGCTGACGAGACGTCTGCCAGCAAGGTTGGCATTTCCACGAATGGCAAGGTCTTTGAGACCGCAAATGTCGAGGCCAACGCTCCCAAGACCGTAAGTTTGGTACCTGCGGGCGGGCTGACCTTCACTCAGGATGATGCCGGCAAGACGTTCACCTATACGGTGAGCGAGATTGACGACAAAGCGACGGGCTATACGTACGACGAGACGGTCCATACGGTTAAGGCTGTCGTGGCGGATAACGGCGACGGTACGCTTAGGGTCACGACGTCGGTAAGCAAGCAGGTTGACGGCGAGGACGAGCTTGAGGGCCAGTGGATCTACCCGTCGAATGCGACATCTGCCGGTGTCGCGACGGTCAAATTCAAGAACACCTATACGGTCACCGAGGCGGCAACCTACACTCCGTCCGTGACGAAGGTTGTTGTCGGTGCCAATGCTTCGGACAAGTTCGCCTTTGCCATGACCGCGGCTGACGATGCTACCAAGGCTGCCATCAACGGCAAGCTTATCACCGGCTCTTCGATGAGTGCGGACAACAGCTATGTTGAGAAGAGGCAAACGAAGGAGGGCCTCAAGGACGGGGAACACGAAAAGATTGACTTTTCGAAGCTTACCTTTAACAAGCCGGGCACGTATACGTTTGCGATTAACGAGCTGGCCCCGAATGGCGGTCTCGGCGAGTGGAAGTATGACACGCACACTTATGTCCTGACCATTACCGTAACCGATGAGGGCGGTAAGCTTGTGGCCCGCGCCGATGGCGCGACCGGCTCGGAAGGCTTCATCTTCACCAATAGCTACCAAACATCAACGAGCTACGAGCTCCAGGGCGGCCTGGAGATCGTCAAGACGCTCAACGGGCACGACCTGCATGCCGGCATGTTTGGCTTTACGGTGACGGGCGAGGGCGATGCTTCAATCGAAAAGCTCAACAAGCTGCTGCGCGCGGATAAGGGCAAGCTCACCGTTACCAACGATGAGCCGCAGTCCGATGGTACGTCCCATACCGGTATTTTGGGCGGCCTGACCTTCGCGACGGACGATGCGGGTAAGATGTTTACCTACAAGGTTGTCGAGAATGACGGCGGCAAGGGCGGCTATACATACGACTCTACCTATTGGATGGTAGAGATTGCGGTTAAGAAGCGCGATGACGGTTCGCTCTATACCGTGACCACGGTCAAGCACTATGACGCCAACGACGTTGAAGAGCCCCGCGATGCGAAGACCTTTAGCTCCGAGAGCGGTACCGCCAAGGCCCAGGTGTCCTTTACCAACAGCTACATCGCGACCGGAACATTCGACGGTCTTGCTGCCGAGAAGGTAATGGACTCCGGCGACAAGATTGAGGCGGGTCAGTATACGTTTGACCTGTATGCGGAGAAGGCCGACGGCGAGCTCGTATGGATGGATGAGGGTAAGACCCAGGCGAGCGATAACGGTATCGCCACGGTCGACTTCGGCAAGGTTTACTTTAAGCTTGGCGGCGCTCTCGGCGGATCCCATGAGCTGACGATTAACCTTGCTGGCGCTGTGAAGGATGGTGTTGCCACCAAGCTGCACAATGCCGACCACACCACCACCTACAGCTTTAACCTGGTGGCAAAGGAGCGCTTGACCAACCTGCCCGCGGGCGTGCGCCCCGTGGATACGTCCGCGACGTGCCGGGTGCTGCTCGAGGTGACCGACAACAACAACGGCAAGCTGACGTCCAAGGTGACCTATCGCGATGGTACCGAGAACGGCAAGATCGTTTTCCACAACACGCGTGACAAGGTCAAGACGATCGGCACGGTCGCAAAGCCCAATGTGGACATCGACGGGCAGCTGCTCTCCGTGGGCGACTCCTACGTCTACACCATTAACTGGGTCAACACCGAGGCCGATGCCGCCGGTAACCTGGTTCCGGCCAGCGTGACCGTGACCGACGAGCTTCCTGCCGGCGTTGTGTTCGAGGCCTTTGAGGGCAAGAACGCCGATAAGGGCGCTGCGAGCGGTCAGTCGCTTACCTGGAACCTGGGCGAGCAGCCTGCGGGCAGCCATGACTCGGTGCGCGTGCGCGTCAAGATTACCGAGGATGCTGTGAAGGACGCCCAGGGTGCGGTCGGTGTCATCAACAATGCTGCCACCATTAAGGTCGACAACAAGAGCTATACCGGCACCACGACCAACTACGTGCCCAAGAAGTCCGAGAACGACGCTCAGGATTCGAAGGGGTCGGGCGTTAGGTTGGGCGATGAGCTCACCTACACCATCGGCTACAAGAACACCGAGGGCGCGTCTGCCACGGTGACGATCACTGACGCCGTTCCCGCGGGAACTGAGTTCGTGGAGTTCGCGGGCGACCATGCGGATGTCGCATCCAAGGACGACGACGGCAAGCTCACCTGGACGCTGGCGGACATTCCCGCCGGCAAGGAGGGCACGGTTCAGTTTAAGGTTCGCGTGACCGAGGACGCGTTTAAGAGCGGTGGCGCTTCGGGCAGTATTTCCAACCAGGCGTTGGTGACGGTCGGCAACAACCCCGCCGTCAAGACTAACACCACTACCGATCAGGTTTCTGACGGGCGCCTGACGTTGAGCAAGACGGTCACGGCTGCCGAAGGCATTGTCGCGCCCAACAAGGCATTCACCTTTAAGGTGCTGCTCTACCAGGCCGATGGCACAACGCCTCTGGCCGGCACCTTTGCGTACGCCGGTCGCCCCAGCGGCACCAATGGCACTTATGTAAGCGGACAGATCAAGAGCGGTGACACCATCGCGCTTAAGGACGGCGGCTCCGTCACGGTTACCTTGCCCACGGGTGCTCACTACGAGGTGCAGGAGCTCGACTCCAAGGGCGACCTCATGACGAGCGAGGACGGCTTTGCGGTTGTCGATAAGGCGAACCCCCAGAAGGGTACCGTCGGACAGGCGACGCAGGTGGGCTTCACCAACGTCTACAGCGTGGAGTCCACGAAGGTGGAGAGCGCCTTTAAGGTGCAAAAGAAGATCTCCGGTCGCAACTGGATGACATCGGATGCCTTTACCATGACGCTGACTGCCCAGGGTGAGGCACCCATGCCCAAGGGTGCCAAGGACGGCGTGTCGACGATTGAGCTGCACAAGGATGCCCAGGTTGGCAACTTCGGTACCATCGAGTACACCAAGCCCGGTACCTATACCTATGTGATCGCCGAGCAGCCGGGTGACGAGACGTCGCTCACGTTCTCGAAGGCCACCTATCGTGCCACCGTCACGGTGACCGACAACGGCGCCGGTAAGCTGCTTGCCAAGACCAAGATTGCACAGCTGACCGACGATGCGGGCGACGCTGCTGAGCGCACGGTCGAGGCGGCGATCTTTACCAACACCGCCAAGACCGGCAGCCTCACCGTCAAGAAGACGGTCGTCGGTGGCGACAGTCAGCGCGAGTTCGGCTTCACGGTCGCGCTGGCCGACGGGGACGGCGAGCCCGTCTCCGGCACCTTCGGCAAGGGCGAGCACGCCGTGACGTTCACGGACGGCAAGGCGACCTTCACGCTCAAGGACGGCGGGGAGAAGACCGTCGCCGGCCTGCCCGTGGGCGCGCACTACACCGTGACCGAGGATGCCGCCGAGGGCTACACGACCACGGTCAACGGGGCTGACGGCTCCAAGGCTGAAGGCGCCGTGACCGAGGACGGCGCGACCGTCGCATTCACCAACACGTACGGAACGGCCACCGAGGGCAGAGACGTCTCCACCGCGGGACTCTTCACCAAGACGCTCGAGGGCCGCGACTGGGCGGAGGGCGATAGCTTCCAGTTCGCGCTCACGGGCGAGGACGGCGCTCCCATGCCCGAGGGCTCCGCCGACGGCTCCAAGACCGTAAGTGTGACGGCCGCCGGCACCAAGGCGGGCGATAGGGTCGCCTTCGACTTCGGAGCCATCCGCTACACGCTTAACGACATCAAGGACGCCGGGTTCGCCGAGGTCGGCGGCAAGCGCGTGCGCGCCAAGACCTTCACCTACACGGTGCGCGAGGTCAGGCCCGATGACGGCTCTGCCATCGCCGGTGTGGCCTACGACGGCCACGTCGCTATGATGACGGTGACCGTGACCGACGACGGCTCCGGCAACCTCACGGCCACGACGCCCGCGATCGCGGAGGTGAGCGGCGGCGACTTCGTCAACACCTACACGACCGAGCTCGACTACTCGGCCCGCGCGGGCGTGCGCCTGTCCAAGACGCTCTCCGGCCGCGCCATGGAGGCGGGGCAGTTCGCCTTCACCGTGACCGCCGACGCCGAGACGGCCGCCAAGCTCGGCCTCAAGACCGACAAGGACGCCTACGCCGTGGCCGCGGCTGACGATGGGAAGGCCGACCTGGTCGACCTCATCGGCGGTGCCGCAGAGAGCGACGTGAAGTTCACCGACGCCGACGCGGGCAAGACCTACAGCTTCACCGTCACCGAGACCAAGCTCGGCGGCGAGGGCTACACCAACGACACCGCGCCGTGCACGGTGACCATCGCGCCCGGCTACGACGCCGCGACGGGCAGGCTCACGGTCACGACCACGGTTGCCAAGGACGGTGTCGAGGTCGCACACAGCGAGGTCTCCACGGCGGATGACGCCGCGGCGGCGCCCGCGCCCGTGACGGTCACGTTCCAGAACTCCTACGAGGCCACCGGCGTGCTCGGCGGCGAGGGCAGCGTTGCAATTAACGCCACCAAGACGCTGACGGGCCGCGCCGCGGCGGCGGGCGAGTTCTCGTTCTCCGTCCGCGATGCCCAGGGCAACCCGGTCGCGACCGCGTCCAACCGGGCCTCCGGCGACGGCGAGGCCGCGGCGCTCACATTCTCGCCCATCGCTTACACCACCGGCTCGCTCGAGCAGATGGTGAAGGACGGCACCGCCACCAAGGCGGCCGACGGCTCCTGGTCCATCCCCTATACCGTTTCCGAGGACACGGCGGCGCTGCCCGCGGGCGTGACGGCGACCGCGTCGAGCTTCGGCATCACGGTCAAGGCGACCGATAACGGCAAGGGCGGGCTGGATGTGGCCGTGGTATACCCCGAGGGCTCCGATGGCACGCTGTCGTTTGTGAACGGCTAGAGCGCCGGCGAGGCGACGGTCGACATCGCGGGCACCAAGACGCTGGCGCTCAGCCAGGCCGGTCTCGGCCTGGCGCAGGCCGACATCGCGGGCAAGTACACCTTTAAGATTGAGCCGCTGGACGGCGCGCCCGCGCCGGTCAACGCCTCCGGCAAGACAGTGACCGAGGCGACCAACGACGCCGCCGGCAACGTCGAGCTGGGCAGCGTCACGTTCAGGCAGCCGAGCGATCTCGATGACGTCGAGATCGACGGCGACGGCCTGCGTACCAAGACGTTCGCCTACCGGGTGGGCGAGTCCGGTTCGGTCGACGGCGTGGTCAACGACGCGGCGGCGACGAGGGCCTTCACGGTCAGGGTGGTCGAGGACACCAACGCGGGCACGCTCGCCGCGGAGGTCCTGCCCGCAGAGGGCACGCCCGAGGGTATGGGCGCGTTCGAGTTCACCAACACCTACGGCGTGAATCCGACGCCGAGCTCCGTCACCGACCAGATCAAGGTGGGCAAGAAGCTTAAGGGCCGTGACCTGGCCGAGGGCGAGTTCGAGTTCCAGCTGGTCGAGATTGCCGCCGACGGTAGTGAGAGCGTCGCGGCAACGGGCAAGAACGCCGCCGACGGCACGGTCGCGCTCAGCCCCGTCACCTACACCGCGCCCGGCACGCACAGCTATGAGCTGCGCGAGGTCGCCGGCACGGCGGGCGGCGTGACGTACGACAAGACGACGTACCGCGTGCGCACGACGGTTGTCGACGCCGGTAACGGCACGCTCGCCGTCAAGCACGAGCTCATGGATGCCGAGGGCAATGCCGCGAACGACACCTCGGTGACCTTCACCAACGGCTACGAGGCCGCGCCCGTCACCCTCAAGCTGGGCGCCGCCAAGGTGCTCAAGGGCGCCGAGCTCAAGGCGGGCCAGTTTGGCTTTGAGCTCAAGAGCCGGGACGGCAAGGTCATGTCGACCGCCAGGAACGCCGCGGACGGCAGCGTCACGTTCGATGCACTGACGTTCAAGCAGGTCGGCACCTACACCTTCACGGTGAGTGAGGTCGACGACGGCCAGGCGCACGTGACCTACGACAAGGCCGTGCGCAAGATCGTCGTCACGGTGAGCGACGAGGCGGCCGACGGCACCAAGACGGGCTATCTGTCGGCGAGGGTCTCCTACGAGGGCGACGCCAACGTGCCGCCAGTCTTCACCAACAGCTACGCCGAGGAACCCGGGATCCCCGGCACCCCCGAGAACCCCGGCACGCCGGGCGGCGGCTCAGACGGCGGTTCAGATAACGGCTCCGGCGGCGGCTCTAGCGGCGACGGCTCCAAGGGCGGCATGCCCGACACCGGCGACCGCAGCCTGCC
>ENA-UOJT01002034-UOJT01002034.1-human-gut-metagenome-genome-assembly--contig:-C15-NODE-2034-length-12309-cov-8.903215_pt1 | contig 12309 bp, 8 predicted proteins | sample MGYA00242357_ERZ723904 | MGnify/ENA metagenome assembly ERZ723904 | reverse complement strand
CTCCCCGAATCTCATAGGCTTCCCTTCTAAGATCGCTTATAATATAAAATCAATGTCTAAAGTTCTTTTGGATGTAGAGCATTCAAGTAATTTTTCAGAAAACGAAGCAAAGGACAAGACGGGAGAAAAGGTTGGAATAAAATCGGAAGACCATGGCGATGCAAAATTCAGCTTTTCATTGCCTTCCAGCAACAATCCGACGAAAAACAAAAAATGCGTTGAAAATTTAATGAGTCTGATTGATATACCGCAAATAGGTGTTTTAGCTTATAATATCAATGGAAAGATAACATTTCTGGAAGAGAAAAAAATAGATTTTGTGAAGGCTGATGTGAATGACTCGGAAAAAGCTACCGACAAAACGATATCTGCTGAATCTGACATTCCGCAACCAGAGAAACAAACACCTGATGCCACTCCGTCAAAAGAATCCCAACCTGTAACGCAGGTTCCGCCAGAAATGCCCCAATCCGAAGATGAAACTTCCGTTGTCTCAGTCATTGCCTCTGAGATACGATCAATGCTTCAATCCGCTGATGAAGACGAACAAGTATATCCGGATGTGCCGGACCTTACTCCTGAAGAACTCCGGAGGCTCGATATGCCGGCAGCGTCAGATCCCGAAAGAAAAATGATACCCGAAGCCCAATATGTAGCAGAAAAGAATTGGATTATAGAAGATTACGGAGGAGGTGGTGATTGTTTGTTCCGTGCCCTTTCGGCTTCTTCAGATCCTGAGGTATTCTTAAAATTGCGTCAGGAGATAGTAATAGAAGAACAAGAGGCGGGTTTGGTACAGAAAGGATTTGTAGATGCCAACCTTATGGGTATGTTAGAAAACAGCCTCTATCCCGAACTTAGAGATCTGTCGGTTGAAGCAATCCATAAACAGAATATTCCCATTGAAGCCTATCATAAACTTATGGCACTCCAAGGTACATGGGGTGGGGATATGGAAATTTTGGCATTTACTCGATTGGGTCATCAAATCGTGTATGTGATAGACGAAAATGGGACTATGTTTTGTTATGAGGAAGGTGAGAGCCAGAGAATTGATGAAATACCGGATGGGGTATGGGAGAATGAATCTATTGTTCTTTACAAAACTTGTGATCATTGGCGTAGAGTTACCGGTCGATACCATACACAATAGCAGACCTATTCAATTATATACTGAAGAAGGCGGATTTCAAAATGGTTTAGATAAACTTAATAATAGACAAAGTTTGTGATACATCTCTTTTATCCAGGATAAAGGAATTCGCGAAAAGATCGCAAAGGCTCTTTGTTAAAATCACTACATCTAGTGATTGACCGCCGTGTTTCTTTCCTGTTCCTTTGCAATCGTAATATACTAATAGTGAAAATACGATGAAACAACGCTACTTGTTTGTTCTGATTGCAGGGGCTGTCTCTGGATTACAACCGTTGATGGCTGATGAAGTAAATGTGAATGTGAATGAAAATGACACCATCAAGACGTATAATATCGATGAGGTCATTATAACATCTTCTACAAAGGAAACGAATGACTTACGGTTATTGCCCGGTTCTGTTTCCATCCTTTCCCCCCAAGCGATATCAGGACGCCAGATCGATGCGTTGAAAGATATCAGTTCGTTTGTTCCTAACCTGTATATGCCGGATTACGGCTCCAAGATGACTTCGGCTATCTATATCCGCGGTATCGGTGCACGAAGCAGCGGACAGTCGATCGGACTTTATGTCGATAATGTGCCGTATCTGGATAAGAGTACCTTTGATTTTGAATTGAACGATATACAGCGCATGGAAGTGTTGCGTGGTCCGCAGGGTACTTTGTATGGCCGTAATGCGATGGGAGGAATTGTGAATATTTATACATTGTCACCCTTCAATTATCAGGGAACGAAGTTTTCGATGTCGACAGGTAACTATGGTGCTTCCAAGATCAAAGCGTCCCATTATCGAAAACTGAGCGAGCATGTCGGTATTTCCCTTAGCGGTTACTACGACAGGAATGACGGTTTTTTCATGAACGAATATTCCGATACGAAAGCAGATAAGGAGAAGTCTGCCGGCGGACGTTTTAAACTGGATTGGCTGATCAATCCGGCAATGAAACTGCAATATGCATTCAATTATGATTATGTCGACCAGGGCGCCTTCCCTTACGGACAATATAATACGGAGACAGGAAAGGTGGAGCCTGTACGTATAAATGATCCCAGCATCTATTGGCGGCGGATGCTGAATAACAGTATTTATTATGAGTGGAAAACGGATAAATTCCTACTGTCCTCTACCACCGCCTACCAGTATCTGAAAGACGATATGAAGATGGACCAGGATTATACGGAGAAGTCTATTTTCACACTGAACCAGAAGCAAAAGCAATATGCCTGGAGTGAAGAGGTGGCGATCCGGTCGAATCACCAGAAGAATTATCAATGGAGCTTCGGTGCATACGGCTTTTATAATAGTCTGAAAACGGATGGTCCGGTGATGTTTAAGGAGGATGGTCTGAAAGATGTCCTGCAGAAAGCCTTTGATGAGATCGTGGCCGGTAACCCCAAGGCTCCGCGATTGACCGTATATGGTGATGATAAGAATCAGATTTATTTCCCCGGATATTTTGAAACGCCGACATTCGGTTTTGCTGTCTTCCACCAGTCCACTTATAACAACTTATTTACGGACGGACTGTCTGTAACGGCAGGTATCCGGCTGGATTATGAAAAGGCAAAGCTGAATTACGACTCTTCGGTAGATAGTATGAAGATAGGTGTATCGATGGGAGGACGTCCTATGGGTGTTCTGCCTGTCGAGACAAGATTGGAAGGTAAAACATCGCAGGACTTTTTGCAGGTGCTGCCAAAGGTGTCTGTGAGGTATCAGTGTTCGCCGGGTACGTTTACGTATGTGTCGGTTGCCAAAGGGTATAAGACGGGAGGCTACAATGTGCAGATGTTTGGTGACCTGGTACAGGAATATGCCCGGTACGATCTGATGTCGAAGTTCATGCCCAACCAGGCAAAGAAGCCGGCAGAGGTGGAAGAGGTGGCTGCCTATAAACCGGAGCACAGCTGGAATTATGAAATGGGTATCCGCAGTGAATTGATCAAGGACCGTCTGCATGCCGAACTGACACTCTTTTATATGGATATTCAGGATATCCAGTTGACGACATTTGCCAAAGGGGGAAGCGGGCGCATGATCACCAATGGAGGCAAGGCCGACAGTTATGGGGTGGAGGTAAGCCTTCGCAGCCGTATTGCCGAGGGCCTGACGGCTGATTTGAATTATGGTTTCACCCGTGCTACCTTCCGCGATTATAAGACGTTGGATAAAAACGAAACGGAGATAAATTATAAGGATAACTTCATCCCGTACACTCCGCGCCACACCGTCAGTCTGGGATTGAACTATACCAAACTGTTGCGGAACAGTTGGTTCGACCAGTTTACTGCTTCCGTCCAGTATGCCGGAGCCGGGAAGATTTTCTGGACCGAAAAGAATGATATCAGTCAGGACTTTTACGGTGTGTTGAATGGCAAAGTGGGAGTGCGTAAGGGCATTGTTAACCTGAATGTATGGAGCCGCAATATGACTGACACTGACTACCAGGCATTTTATTTCGAATCATTCGATAATTCATTTATACAAAAAGGCAAACCCTTCCAGATCGGGGCGGAAGTGGCTGTGACGTTTTAATTCAGTATTTATCAAATATGAACTATCCGATTATTGACCGGTTGTACCTGGCTCCCCTCTCAAGAGGGGAATTGGTTACTCCCGTCACTATAAGCAGATAGTTCATATTTTTCTAAAATAACTTATATGAAAGTATTATTCTTATTTGTTTGTTTGTGCTTGTCCGCATCAGCGGTTAAAGCGGACGATCCCGATACAACGAAAGTTCGTCAGGTTGAGTTGAACGAGGTGGTGGTCCGGTCGTTTAAGCAAAACAGGGATTTGCGCCTGGAACCGCTGTCGGCTTCCTCCGTTACCGGCACAGCCATACAAAACAAGAATATTACAGGAATTAAGGAGTTCAGTTCCTTTATCCCGAACCTGTTTATGCCAGATTATGGGTCGAAGCTGACTTCGCCTGTGTATATCCGTGGGATCGGTTCGAAGATCAATGCGCCTTCCGTCGGGCTTTATGTGGACGGTATCCCTTATTTTGAAAAGTCGGCGTTCGATTTCGATTTTGCAGAGATCGACCGTGTCGAAGTGTTGCGCGGTCCGCAGGGAACTCTATACGGACGCAATACGATGGGGGGAATCATCAATGTCTATACCAAATCTCCCTTGAAATTTCAGGGAACGAATGCTTCGATCTCTAACGGTACCTACGGTGCCCGCGAGTATGCCCTTTCCCGCTATGCGAAAATAGGGGAGAAGTTCGGCTACTCCCTTTCCGCCAATTATAACAGGAATGACGGATATTTTACCAATCTGTTTACCGACAAGAAAGCGGATGACCTGAAAAGCGGCTCCGGCCGTATCCGGTTGGAATGGCAGCCGACGCAGCGGTTGTCGCTCGGCCTGATGAGTTCGTATGACAATTCCAGACAGGGAGGTTATCCATATGCCGTCTGCGATTCGGTGACACACCGGCCGGGCGATGTCAACTACAACGATTACAGTTTTTATAAACGGGCCATGTCTACCACCGGACTGACGGTGGAATATAAAGGTACAGGATACAGTCTCAGCAGCAAAACGGCTTTCCAGTACCTGTCGGATCATCAGGGGATCGACCAGGACTTTTCTCCGGCAAGTATTTATTTTGCCCGGCAGGATCAGAAACAGAAGATGTTTTCGGAAGAGTTTAATATAAAATCGACGACAGACGGGCGGTATAAATGGCTGTTCGGCGCCTTCGGTTTCTGGCAGGGAATAGATAATACGGTGATAATGGATTATCTGTCGGCTGCCTACAGTTCGCGTAAGTTGTACGACACGCCTACCTATGGAATAGCCTTTTATCATCAGTCTACCTTCGATGACCTGCTGGTCGACGGCCTTTCCGCAACGATCGGCATACGCTATGATTACGAACGCGCTTCTACCGATTATCTTAGCTTCAAAGATACGGAGGAGGAGAGTAAGGAGTTGGATGCCTTTTACAGCAAACTTAAATTCAGCCAGATTACACCTAAATTTGCCTTGCAATATATGTTTCCCTCTTCCGGGATTATCTACGCCACTGTAACGAAAGGATATAAGACCGGTGGCTTCAACACCTCCTTCGAACGGGAAGAGGACCGCTCTTTCCGGCCGGAGAGCAGTTGGAATTATGAAGTGGGAGGCAAGCATCCTTTCCTCGATAACCGCCTGCGCGCCGAGATCGCTCTTTTCTGGATCGACTGGAAAAACCAGCAGATCAGCCAGTCGCTTACGGTAGGTTCCATGCTCAACAATGCGGGGCGGAGCGAAAGCAAAGGGGTGGAAGTCAGCTTGCAGGGAAATCCGGTAAACGGATTGATGGTACAGTTGAATTACGGGTTTACCCATGCCACATTCAAGGATTATACAGACAAGAAGAAAGACAAAGTGTATGACTATTCGGGCAATTATCTGCCGCTGGTCCCCTCGCATACTTTCTCTGCCGGGGCCGATTATACCATTTCGAATCCTTGCTCCCATATCGACCGCATCCTGATCAGTGCGAACTTTACCGGTGCGGGCCGGATATATTGGAAAGAAGATAACGTTGTTTCCCAACCTTTTTACGGACAATTGAACGGAAAGGTTTCTGCAACGAAAGGATTTGCTACCTTTGCAATCTGGGCTAAGAATATCACCAACACACAATATACCGCTTTTTATTTTGAGATGGGAAAAGGTCTGGCACAAGCGGGCCGCCCTTTCACGATCGGAGGAAGTGTAGCGGTGGCATTTTAATCGGGTGTAAAATGCTTTCGCATCGTGCGCCGGGACTTTACAGGGGTGTAAAATGCTTTCCCAATCTGGGAAACGACTTTACAAGGGTGCAAAATGCTTTCCCGGTTTGGGAAACGACTTTACAAGGGTGTAAAATGCTTTCCCGATTTGGGAAACGACTTTACAAGGGTGTAAAATGCTTTCCCAACATGGGAAACGACTTTACAAGGATGAAAAGTGCTTTCCCAACATGGGAAGCCATATTACAAAGAAAACGAATGGAACAAAAAAATAAAATATTCAATCTCGGGACCTTTTTCTGCCTCTACATTGCGCAGACTATCCCGATGAGTTTTTTCTCTACCGTCATCCCGGTAATGATGCGGCAGGAGAATTTTTCTTTATCAGCCATCGGTTTGCTGCAACTGATCAAGCTGCCTTGGATACTGAAATTCCTCTGGTCGCCGATGGTGGATCGCCATGCCCGGACAACGGGCGATTATAAACGGTGGATCTTCTCGTCCGAACTGATCTATGCCGTCCTGATCTTTGCCGTCGCTTTCCTTGATTTTAAAACGGATTTCTATACCATTATCGCCCTGATCATTGTATCGTTCGTAGCCTCTGCCACCCAGGATATTGCGACCGATGCGCTGGCTGTCCTTTCCTTTAGCCGGAAAGACAAGAGCCTGGTGAACAGTATGCAGTCGATGGGCAGTTTCGGCGGCTCGATGATCGGCGGAGGCGTGTTGCTGCTGTTGTTCAAACAGCTGGGATGGAACAGCCTGTTGCCTTGCGTTGCCTTGTTCGTGATCGTTGCTTTATTGCCGTTACTGTTCAACCGCGGACTGGAGATTGCACCGAAAGATACGCATGAACGGGCGAAGAAAGCAGATGTCTTTTACTTCTTTACCCAAAAGAATATATGGAAACAGATCGGTTTCCTTTTCCTTTACTATTCCGGCCTGATCGGTACGCTGGCGATGTTGAAGCCTTACCTGGTCGACCTGGGATACTCGATGAAAGAGATCGGGGTGATGAGCGGTGTGATAGGGACCTCTTTCGGGTTCATCTTTTCTTTTGTCGGGGGCTTTATCGTGCGCCGCATCGGACGGCATTGGGCACGCATCCTGTTTGCCGTGCTTGTGCTGCTTGCCACGCTTTATTTCCTCGGATTGTCTTATGTCACTCCGACACTCGGACTCTTGCATGCCGGCATTGCCTTGCTCTGGGGCAGCTACGGGATGGCGACGATCGTGGTCTATACAACGGCGATGGATTGTGTTCGTCCCGGACGGGAAGGCACGGACTTTACGATACAGACGGTTATAACCCATCTGAGCGGAATGGTGATGGCGATATTGAGCGGAAAGATTGCCGATCATACCGGCTACCACGGCTTGTTTTTCTTTGAAGTCAGCCTGGCGGCCTTGTCGTTGGTTTATATATTGATCGTATTTAGGAAAGAGAAAGAAACAGTATAATTATGATACAGGATTTATTACAAAAATATAATGTGCCGGTGCCGAGATACACCAGTTATCCGCCGGCCAACTATTTTACGGAAGCGTTTGCCAATAAGGAATACGAATCGGCTATAGAGGCATCCAATACGGCACGGCCCGAACACATCTCTTTTTATGTGCATATCCCGTTCTGCCGCCATCTTTGCCATTATTGCGGGTGTAATTCATTCCCGATGATGAAGCGGGGCGTGATAGAACGTTATTTCTCAGCGTTGCACAGGGAAATAGAACTGGTAAAGACGCGGCTGGCTCCCGGACGGAAGATTTCCCAGATACATTATGGCGGGGGAAGTCCGACATCCATGCCTGTGTATTATCTGAGAGAACTGAACGAGCATTTGTTGGCAGGCTTCGAAACGATCGACCAGCCCGAAATAGCCGTTGAGTGCCATCCCGGGTATCTGGATGAAGAGTCTTGGCAGTCGTTGACGGAGGCGGGTTTCAATCGCTTCAGCCTCGGCGTGCAGGATTTCAATGAAAAGGTGTTGAAGACAGTCAACCGCCGCCCGTCGTTGTTGCCGGCGGAGATGATCTTTCAGATTCTTCGTAGCAAAGGGGCGCGCATCAATATGGACTTTATCTACGGCTTGCCGTTCCAGACGGCCGAAAGTTTTGCGGAAACCATTACGCGGGCGGCAGTTCTGTGTCCTGACCGCCTGGTTACTTTTTCGTATGCCCATGTCCCTTGGGTGAACAAACAGCAACTTATCCTGGAAAAAGCCGGTTTGCCGCCCAGTGAGGAGAAAAGCCGCATGTATGAATCGGCAAAGAAACTTTTGTCAACAGCCGGTTACAAGACGATCGGCCTGGACCATTTTGTCCGGCAGGATGATGAATTGTATACGGCGTTGAAGAACGGCCGTTTGCATCGTAACTTCCAGGGATATTGTACCCGCCGTACAACCGGACAGGTGTATGCTTTCGGTGTGACCGGAATCAGCCAGCTGAATACCGCCTATACCCAGAACAGCAAGGACATTAATCAATATATGGAACGGATCGAAAACGATACGTTTGCCGTATCGAAAGGATATGAGTTGAGCCGGGACGAACAGATTACCCGTGAGGTGATCGAAACGCTGATGTGTAACTATTCTTTGGACTGGCAGGAGATGGCCGCTCGTTTCTCCCTGTCTGCGGAAGAGGTAAAATCGGCAACTGCCTATAATGACAATCGTCTGAATGAATTTGCCGCCGACGGCCTGATCGAGTATGACGACAATCATATCCGTATGACTTCCGGCGGAGCTCTCTTTGTCCGTAACGTTGCCGCTTCGCTGGATAAACTGATGCTTCATTCCAATAAATCATTTTCAAAACCAGTCTGATATGGAACAACATAATACGGATATTCTGGTCATCGGAGCCGGACTGACCGGTCTGACTACCGCCTTCCGGCTGACCCGCGGAGGAAAACAGGTACATATCCTGGAATGTAGTAACCGGGTAGGCGGGCAAATACATACATTCCGTGAAGACGGGTTCGTTTTTGAAAGCGGACCGAATACTGGAGTGATATCCTATCCCGAGGTCGCCGAACTGTTTGAAGCCTTGTCGCCTGCCTGTCAATTGGAAACGGCCCATGAAGAGGCCAAACGCCGCCTGATCTGGAAAGGAAACTCTTTCCGTGCATTACCTTCCGGCTTGTTGAGTGCAATAACAACCCCGTTGTTTACTCTCGGCGATAAATTCCGTATCCTGGGCGAACCTTTCCGGGCAAAAGGTACGAATCCCGATGAATCGGTCGGTGAACTGGCTGCCCGCCGTTTGGGAAAGTCATTCCTGAATTATGCCGTAGACCCGTTCCTCTCCGGTGTTTATGCCGGCGATCCGCTGAAACTTATTACCCGTTATGCTTTACCTAAATTGTATAACCTGGAACAGCAATACGGAGGATTTATCAAAGGCACGATTGCCAAAGCCCGGCTGCCTAAAACAGACCGTGACCGATTGGCAACCAAAAAGGTTTTCTCCGCTGCCGGTGGTTTGGAGAATCTGGCGAAAGCGATGGCAGAGGCTATCGGTTCCCGGAATATCACCTTGTCGGCTTCCGGCGTGACGGTCCGTCCGTCCGAAAAAGGCTGGCTGGCTACTTATACAACTTCCGAAGGCGAACAACTTATGCATGCCAATAAGGTCGTAACGACGAGCGGTGCCTATACCTTGCCTGACCTGCTGCCGTTCATTCCCCGGGAAGATATGGATAAGATCAGTAATCTGCAATATGCTCCGGTAATACAGGCGAGTGTCGGCATTCGTAATACCGGGAGTTTGCGTTTTAACGCTTTTGGCGGACTGGTCCCTTCCTGCGAAAAGAAAGATGTGCTGGGGATTCTTTTCCCGGCTGCCTGTTTCGATAATCGCGCACCGAAAGAAGGAGCGCTCTTTTCTTTCTTTATCGGTGGCGTCAAGCGGGCGGAACTGACCCGTTTAACCGATGATGAACTAAAGGGGCTGATCACACATGAATTTCATGCAATGCTGAAATTTCCTATTCAGGTGCAACCGGATATGATCCGTATTTTCCGCCACCCGCATGCAATACCGCAGTATGGTCTGAGCAGCGGCGAACGTTTTGCTACGATCGATCAGTTGGAGGCACGTTATCCCGGACTGATACTGGCCGGTAATATGAAAGGCGGTATCGGCATGGCCGACCGTATCCGGCAGGCAACTGGTATTGCTGAAAACTTGCTCATGTAAGTCAAAATCCTTTTCTTTGTAAAAAAGTCAAATTATGGATAAGGTCGAGGATAAAATGGTTGAAATAGCCCGGTTTCAATATGTGGAACAAGCTCAGGGACTGGCCTCTTTATTGCAAGCCAACGGAGTTGTATGTTATGTAAGAAATGAATATACAACTCAGGTTATGGGACTTACGGATGTGGGAGGTATCCGTGTGGAACTTTTGGAAAGCGATGTGGAACAGGCTATGCAGATTATGGAAGCCAACGGATATGAAATCCCCTCAGAGGATGAAGAACCAGAGCAGATACAGGTCGTAGCCGGATGGGCCCGTCATATCCCTTTTCTTCGTAATTACACGTTAGAGAAGCAAATTGTCATCTTATTTGTGATTATTGCTGTGTTTTTGGTATTATTGATCTTTTTTGGATCACAAATCTCGTCTAACTAAAAAAATGTAACCGATGGCCCGTAGAAAGATAACAAATAGTCAGGCGGTGTGTCTCACTCTTTTATGGGGTGTTTTGGCCTACATGCTGCTTGTTTACAGTGAAAAGATAACCTTTGATGTGGTTTTTGCCCTGGTGGCGTCCGCTATCATTGTGTTCGTTCCTGTCTATAAAAACATAAAACGTAGAAATGAGTGACATTTAGTCACGTTTGCCTCTTTAAAATATCATTTCGATATTTTTTTATCATTTTTTCTTTCAAATATTTGCTGGTTTGAAAAAATGGCTTACCTTTGCGACGTTCTTAAAAGAAGAACGCTAACTAGCAAATTGGTATAACATTCTAAATAAACAGTTCTTATGAAGGCAAATGAAGTTTTAGACAACTTAAAGAGAAGATTTCCTAACGAACCCGAGTATCATCAGGCAGTTGCTGAAGTTTTAGGCACAATTGAAGAAGCCTATAACGAACATCCTGAATTTGAAAAGAGCAACCTGATCGAACGTCTTTGTATTCCTGATCGTATTTTCTCATTCCGCGTAACATGGGTAGACGATAAAGGACAGGTACAGACAAACATGGGTTACCGTATCCAGCATAACAACGTGATCGGCCCGTACAAAGGCGGTATCCGTTTCCATGCTTCTGTAAATCAATCGATCCTTAAGTTCCTGGCTTTCGAACAGACTTTCAAGAACTCATTGACTACACTGCCGATGGGTGGTGGTAAAGGTGGTGCCGACTTCAGCCCGCGTGGCAAATCAAATGCTGAAATCATGCGTTTCTGCCAGGCTTTCGTTATGGAATTGTGGCGTCACATTGGTCCGGATACAGACGTTCCTGCCGGTGATATAGGTGTTGGCGGACGTGAAGTTGCTTATATGTATGGTATGTACAAAAAGCTGGCCCGCGAAAACACAGGTACATTCACTGGTAAAGGTATCGAATTCGGTGGTTCACTGATTCGTCCGGAAGCAACAGGTTACGGTAACGTTTACTTCCTGCTGGAAATGCTGAAGACTCGTAACATCGACATTAAAGGTAAAGTGGTTGCTGTTTCAGGTTCGGGTAACGTTGCTCAGTATACGGTTGAAAAACTGATCGAACTGGGTGCTAAGCCGGTTACTATGTCTGACTCTGACGGTTATATCTATGATCCGGACGGTATCGACCGTGAGAAACTGGATTATATCATGGAATTGAAGAACCTCTATCGTGGACGTATCCGCGAATATGCAGAAAAATATGGCTGCAAATATGTTCAGGGTGGCCGTCCCTGGGGCGAAAAATGTGACATCGCCATGCCGAGTGCAACTCAGAACGAATTGAACGGTGACGATGCCAAGACATTGTTGGCTAACGGTTGTTTCGCTGTATCGGAAGGTGCAAACATGCCTTCTACTCCGGAAGCTATCGATGCATTCCTGGAAGCTAAGATCCTGTATGCTCCGGGTAAGGCTGCTAACGCCGGTGGTGTTTCCGTATCAGGTCTGGAAATGACTCAGAATGCAATGAAGCTGAGCTGGACAAGAGAAGAAGTAGACGAAAAGCTGAAAGGCATCATGAAGTCTATCCACGAACAGTGTGTAAAATACGGTACACAGGCTGACGGAACTGTAAATTATGTGAAGGGTGCAAATGTGGCCGGCTTCATGAAGGTTGCAAAAGCTATGATGGCGCAGGGTAGCCTGTAATCATAAAAGTCGGTATTTAGTAATTGAAACTGATACAGACCATAAAAGAAAAAGCCGCATCGTACCAATTACGATGCGGCTTT
>ENA-UOJT01002032-UOJT01002032.1-human-gut-metagenome-genome-assembly--contig:-C15-NODE-2032-length-12315-cov-7.030914_pt1 | contig 12315 bp, 9 predicted proteins | sample MGYA00242357_ERZ723904 | MGnify/ENA metagenome assembly ERZ723904 | reverse complement strand
AACATTAATGTAACATTAATGCAATCGGAATATACCACAAGTGGGTGTTCTTTGCAAATTAAAAACCAAAAACACTTACAAAATATGGAGGAACTATTAGAGATATATAAGCGGATAGAAGATCTGCGTAATAAAGGGGTGAAAATGAAAGATATAGCTGACAAAACGAATATGCCTGCCAGTGTGCTGTCTTCTCTCTATTCAAGTGTGCTGCCCACCTTTGCAAGATCGGTAAAGAAAGGAATGACGGAAGAAGAAGCATTGGACTATGCTCTGTCTCAGGTGAATAATGTTTCGAAGAAACGTTTGCTCGGCAACCTTGCTGAAATGAAAGAGCAGTTGCTGGAACTGGAACCCGTGATAACCGGTAACCAGAAGGAAATTCCATTCGTCAGAATGTTGACCGAAGAGATGAATCATTCGGCACAGGAAGTGTATAATTATAGTGGTATATATATAAGTTATAGTCTTTCGTCTTCGAGTGATTGCCTGAAGATGGAACCGTATCTGATTAGTGCCTCCGAAAACAATGACTATGTACAGGTGACTCATATGAGCGCTTACAACACAACGCACCGGGGGATCGGGTTGTTAAATAATCATCAGAATGCATATATCATCTTCAACGAAAGGGAGGCTCCGCAGCTTGCATTATTCACCATCTATCTGCAACTGCCCATGTACGACTATCCGTCTATGCTGAAAGGGCTTTATCTGAGTCTGGACTATAACCGGAATCCGATAGCCCGGCGGATTGTTTTCGTGAAATATTCCGATAGCACCAGCATGGATGATTTTATTGAACTGAAAGGCGGACTGCTGACCGAGGAAGAACTGACACCGGAGCAAAAGGTCTATTTTGAATATACATGCCGGGGCGGGGATTATATAAAAACGTGTACGGTGCCCTCCCCTCACCTGAATAGTGATGATCTGGAAAGGGAGAAGAAGATGCTGAAACTGTGATTCTGCTAATAAGAATAGAACGACGGTGTGTCTTTTGTTACGGTTTTGCAGTTTTTCTTATCATCTTGCTTTGATATTGAAAGTTTTTTAGTATGTTTGCCGCATTATTAATGAAAAACACGTCTTTTCAATGAAAAAGCAAGATTTCCTATTTATTATTCTGGTGGTGGTAGTCTTTCTACCCTTCTTTTTGAGTGACGCGGTTTATGACTGGTATAAGTCGTTCAATGCTGCACATGGCATGGTGATGAGCTTTCTGAAGTTTGCCATTCTGTCTTCGTTGGGCGAAGTGCTGGGATTACGAATCAGTGCGGGAGTGTACAACCGGAAGGGCTTCGGTATTATTCCGCGCATGGTGGTATGGGGCATACTCGGTATGGGAATCAATGCCGCTATGATTATCTTTTCAAAAGGTGTGCCGCAGTTCATGGAGTATATGGGAATGGCAAATGCTGCCGCAACGTTTACAAGTGAAGCGATGTCTCTCGATAAGGTGCTGGTGGCGCTGGCCATATCGGTAACGATGAACACAATCTTTGCTCCGGTATTCATGACTTTCCATAAAATAACAGATACGCATATCCTGATGTGCGGCGGTTCTATTAAGAGTCTTATCACTCCTATTCCAATGACGAAAATCATCACCGGACTGAACTGGAACGTGCAATGGAACTTCGTCTTTAAGAAGACAATCCCGTTCTTCTGGTATCCTGCACACACCATTACTTTCATGCTTCCGCCGGATATGCGCGTATTGTTTGCGGCATTGCTGGGCATTGTGCTGGGAGTATTGCTAGCAGTGGCGGCACGGAAATAGTTTTTTTATTACCTTTGCTTCCTGCTAAACGAAAATAGATGTATGAAACTATATAGTAAGCAGGAAGCAATCGCACGCATGAATATGCTGGCAGGCTGTTCAAAGTCGTTTGTCTTTCTGATTGATTATTCGCAGGAACAGGTTTATGTGGAAGAGACGGCAGAGGTCTCACCGGAGGAGTTGATATATAACCTAAATGGATTTACGAATGAAGCAGTTGCCGGTTTAACGGATGAATTGCTTCCGGAGAGTTTGCCGGAACAGATAGAATGGATCTCACAGCCTGTTTCTTTTCAGGAATACAGTCGTGCTTTCGGACATGTGAAAAAGAATATTCTTGCCGGAAACAGCTTTCTTACGAATTTAACTTGCCGGACTCCGGTACAAACCAATCTGACTTTAAAGTATATATATTGTAACTCCCATGCTTTATATAAAGTATGGGTAAAGAATCGTTTTGTAGTTTTCTCTCCGGAGATTTTTGTTCGGATAAAGAAAGGGACTATCAGCTCTTATCCCATGAAAGGTACGATAGACGCTACCCTGCCCGATGCCATACAAACCTTGATGAACGACGGGAAAGAAGCGGCGGAACATGCTACGATTGTGGATCTGATCAGGAATGATCTGAGTATTGTGGCGTCTCATGTCCGGGTGGAGCGTTATCGCTATATAGATGTGTTGCAGACAAATCGGGGACCGATATTGCAGACCAGTTCGGAGATATGCGGTGAACTTCCAGAAGATTACAAACGGCAGTTAGGTGATATTCTTTTCAGTATGTTGCCTGCCGGTTCTATTACCGGTGCACCCAAAAAGAAGACGATGCAGATTATTCGTGAAGCTGAAAGATATGAACGGGGATTCTATACGGGAATAACCGGATATTTCGATGGAGACAATATGGATAGTGCCGTGATGATACGTTTTGTGGAGCAAGAGGCGGACGGAATGTATTTTAAAAGCGGTGGTGGCATTACTTTCAAGAGTGACGCCCGCAGTGAATATGAAGAAATGAAACAGAAAATATATGTGCCGATTTATTGAAACGATACAAGTACGTGACGGTAAGTTGCAGAACCTTGCCCATCACAACCGTAGGATGAATGAGACGAGACAAGCGGTTTTCGGAATGGCGGATCAACTGGATATTCTGGATTATACAGGGGATTGTCCTGAAAGCGGTTTTTATAAATGCCGGGTAGTTTATGGCAGAGAAGTATGTGAAGTGGCATTTTCCACTTATACAATGAGGACTGTACGTTCACTCCGGTTAGTCGGTTCGGATACGATTGATTATCACTACAAAAGTACGGACCGGAAGGAACTGGAAGCATTGTATGCCCTGCGCGGCAATCAGGATGATGTATTAATTGTCAGAAACAATCTTTTGACGGATACTTCCATTGCTAATGTGGCGTTAGAAAAAGAGGGAGTCTGGTATACACCGAGGACTCCCCTATTGAAAGGCACAAAACGTGCATTGCTGTTGGAACAGGGGGTACTGACGGAATGTGATATTCCGTCAGATGAGATTTTCTCCTATTCACACATCGCTTTATTTAATGCGATGATTGATTTTCAGTCTCTGGTTCTGGAGATTAACCGGGATACGGTTATTCGTGTTTGATACTATCTACCGGATTATTTCTTGCTGCCCGATAACTGTTCAAGCATACTGTGAGCAGGGTGATGCAGACAGTGAAGACCAAAGGAAGCAGGAAATGAAGGATACCAATGTGTACATGGTAAGCAAATTGTTGCAGCCAATAATTCATCAGATAGCAGACCAGGGGTACAATGAGTATAAACGCTATACTTATGTAGTACAGGAACGGGCGGTTGACAAGCCATAATATTTGCCCGAATGATGCACCGTGAATCTTCCGAATTCCTATTTCGCGTATACGTTGCTGGATAGCATAATGGGTGATGCCGAACAATCCGAACAGTGTGAGGAACAAACTGATTGATGCATACATCAGCAGGATGCGGGAAAAGTCGGTGACTTCCTGATTATTGGAGATCAGTACCTGATAAGGGGCTTCATAATTGAATGGAGTACCGGGGTATTTCTTCTCCCATAATCCGCGAAGATGATTGATAACTGCTGTGCGATCTTGTTCGTCAAACTGTAAGGTCAATGTGGTATAGTTATCTTGGGGCATTTCGTGCAGAATCATTCTCAATGGAAACACATTGTTTGTGAGCGAATATTTCTTGAAATCTTTCATGACACCGATAATAGTACCTTTCTCACTCTTTTCGGGCATGTATTTGGAGATCGGTTGTCCCACCGGATCTTCTCCTTCGGGCACAAGATAGCGAATGAAGGACTCGTTGATGATGACCGGCACAGAGGTACGGAGTAATAAATGGAATGTTTGTTTGGCATCCAGCAAGTCGAAATCGTATATATCCAGGAAGTCCGAGCAGTTTTCATAAAGTTCAAGCATCAGAAGGTCATTCTTCTCACCATTTTGGCGGGGAACGGCCATACTCATGGTATAAAGGCCTGATTGGGAAGATACAACAGACTTCACTCCGGGGATGGATTTAATGTCTTCTATCCAAGCGGATAAAGGGGATTGCCGGGAGTCGCCGATTCCAAACTCAACGATTCCTTTGTAGCGGCTTCCCTCCTGCTCTATCAGGTCCATTTGGCTACGGATTATCATAAAAGCACTTAGCAGTCCGATGGAAATCATGAATTGTAAGGTGACCAGTGCTGCTACAATGCGCTGTTTCTTACGACCTGTAAAGAAGCTGCGGTAACGGCTTTCGGACAAGGTCTGTATCTTCCGGCTCATGTATTCTGCCGGAACAACGGATAGAATGATGACAAACAGCAAGATAACAGGGAATACCTGAACGGAGAAAAGATAGGAGAAGGACAGATGCGCGGATATTGTTGCATTGAATACTGCTAACAGGTCGCTCATCAACAGAATGGATAACAAGAACGCTGTAATCACCATCAGGAAAGTATCGGCAAAGAGTTGCCAACGGATTTGACGGTGGCTTGCACCTAAAAGGCTTTCAATGTGCAAGGTGCGTATTTGCTTCAATAAGCGTGAAAAACTGAGGTTGATATAGTTGAAGCAACCGATGAACAAGATTAATAAAGCAGATAGCAGTCCGACGCTTAACAGGGCCTTTTGCCGATGCTCGATACACTGGTTGCTATCTTGTGTGGTAGTGGTAAAATAGGATTCTTGTAAAGTCTGGGTACGATAATACCCTTTGCCTAATAAAGTAGGAAGCTCGGTTGTATCGAAGCGTTGGCGAAAGGCGTTGAGGTCTGTTCCTTCTTTGAGAAGTATCGAACAGGTGATTCCTTCGGGACTTTTTAGATGCGTGAGCAAGTCTGCCTGCAACATGCTTTGCGGTGGCAGGCGGAAGACGGCGGCGATACGGTAGGCACTTTCGCCGGATTGGGGGATATCCAGCAGCTTGCCGAGGCAGTCGGTAGTACCGAAACAACGTTCGGCCAAAGCTTGGCTGATGGCGATGGTTCCCGGGTGAGTCAATACTTCTTCTATTTTTCCTGCAAGGGTTTCGATGGGGATAAACTTGGGCAATGTGCTGTCTGCCGATAGCAGGTTCAGTTCGGAATATTCTTGGTCGCCCACACGGATTTTTGTGTGAGTGATGGCTTGTGTGCGTAGTGAAGCTTCTATCTCAGGGAATTGTGAGATGATTTCGGGGACAGATTCGTGGTATACGAATGTTCCCTGCATTTCTTGTTGTGCGAAAGGTAGTGTTTGTGTCAGCCGAAGGATACGGTCACGGTTGGGGTTGTTATACTCGATGTTGTATTCGTATAGGACGAAGGCTGTCAGTAGGTTGGTGCAGGCGATACCGATAACCAGACTGACAAGAGAAATAGTGACGAACAATTTATTTCGCCACCAGCTACGCAGGACAAACTTCAGAATGTACATGTTCTTTTAGTGATAATATAAATAGGTTTTAGCTCTATCAGGAAGCCTGAAGAGTTTACATTATATAGTGCCGGGAAACCTGAAAGGGCTCGCATTTACAGTACAGAAGCCTGAAAGGCTTACATCATATAGCGTAGGGCATCGCCCTACGTAATAAGTATTCCCATCTCTGAGCCCTGAAAGGGCGAAATAAAATAGTATATCTCCGATTTCGTCCTTTTAGGGCTTAAGTAAAAATGTGTACAATTTGGGTTACAGACTCACCTCTGTCACCACCTGTCCATCGAACAGATTAATGATACGTCCTGCAAAACCGGCATCGTGCTGTGAGTGGGTTACCATGACGATGGTGGTTCCTTCTTTGTTCAGTTCATTCAGCAGTTCCATCACTTCCTTACCGTTCTTGGAGTCCAGATTACCGGTAGGCTCATCGGCAAGGATCAGCTTTGGATTGGCTACTACGGCACGGGCAATGGCTACACGTTGCTGCTGACCACCGGAGAGTTGCTGTGGGAAGTGTTTGCTTCGGTGTGTAATGGCCATGCGTTCCATAGCTGTTTCCACGCGACGTTTGCGTTCGGCGGAAGGAATGCCCATATAGAGCAACGGCAGTTCGATGTTTTCGTATACGTTCAGTTCGTCAATCAGGTTGAAGCTTTGGAATACGAAACCAATGACACCTTTACGCAGGCTGGTGCGTTGTGCTTCAGTGTATTTGGATACTTCCTTTCCATTGAGGTAGTATTCCCCGCCCGAAGGATTATCGAGCAAGCCGAGGATATTCAGCAATGTAGATTTACCGCAACCGGAAGGTCCCATGACTGCGACGAACTCGCCTTCTTTCACTTCGATGTTCACATTGTTCAAAGCCCATGTTTGCACTTCTTCTGTCTTGAAGATTTTTTGCAGGTTTACTGTTTTAATCATAATAGTGATAATTTTAATTAGTAATATTGTTTATTCATTTTTTATTATCTCGGCTGGATTGATATGCATGATCCGGTAAATTTTATATGCGGTGGTGAGGAATATCATGAAGGCTACGCTGAAGAATAACAGAATTCCCCAATCCCAGCCCTGTATACATTTCACTGTACCTTCGCCTATTGATAGCAGCATCAGTCGTACCAAAGGATAAGCAACCGCAAAAGCCAGCAGGAAAATCACCAGATAAGCTTTACCGAATATACCGGCAATGATCCATGGGGTAGCTCCGTTGATTTTACGAATGGCTATTTCCTTCTGTCGGCTGACTGTGTCCATGGAGATGGCCGAATAGATGCTCAGTACGACCAATAGTATACTTACAACGGCCAGGATTGTCATCGCCACTTGTGTCATATACATTGATCCCATCATCGTTTGTTTATTATCAGATAGGGAGCGGATTTCAAGAGGCAAGGTTGTGGGTACGTAGTTACGACAGATATCAGTGATGCGCCGGATACTTTTGGCAGCGTTTGTACCCGGTGCCAGCTTGACATAGAAATACCTGAAATGGTTGCTGGGGAAAAATACCGAACCGATGGTTCCTCTTCCCTGAGTTTCTTTATAGAGCTCTTTGAAAATACCGATGATGCGGTAACTCTGGCCCTCAATCTCTACTCTGTCTTGCACGTTGTCCTTATCCAGTTGTAGTCTGAAAGCCTCACTGACATAAACGGTACCTTCTGCATCTCCATTCACTTCTTTTCCTTGCAATGGGATCTTCAGGAATTTAAAGTAACTCGGAGCTCCCATTGCTATGTTAATCATGACCTCCGATTGGTCAGCTTTCTTATAGGTGCGCATAAAATGATTTCCACTTTGCAAATCATCTGTCATGGTTAGTGTCTCTATACACTCCGGCAATGCTTGAATATCAGATAATATAGGGTTTATGTGCTGCCACATACGTTGACTGTTCACCTTCAGGGAAATGATATTTTCTTCTTCTTCGGATGTAAGCGGATTGTATGCCTGACCGAACGCTTCGTGCCACACCATATTGACGCCAAGTGTACTGCCCACAAAGAAAATGGCAATGCCTAATTGCAACCACATCATAATTGAACGGAAAATATGACGGCTACGGTTATTGTTGATTTGGCTGATTATGCTCACTTGCCGTAAACGGCGGATAGGAAACCATATTACGAGCATACAGATCATCAGAAGTGCAATATATATTTGAAACTGTACAACGTAGATAGATGACAAGGGCAAATCGGGCATATCATGGCTTGGAATGTATATTTCCGCAAGATTTATCATGAGTTCCGTTAGAACCAGAGATAAAAGAAATGCAGTGGACATCATCCAAAATACTTCAGCAAAAAGGAGCAGAAACAGTCCTTTTATCTCGGATCCCATACATTTGCGAAGCGCCACTTCACGCTGACGGTTATAGAACATCTGAATGATGAACTTAAGGAAATTAATCAGCCCTGAAACCAGGATAAGTGAGGCTATGAACAGTATTAGAAACTGCACCATTGTCAGTTCCTTATCTTGCCGCATACTGAACATGGCGTGAGGGTGCACTGTATCTTCACCCCGTTGCCACGTTATGGACTGTAGACTATTGTTTAGCATTTCCATAGTTGCCTTAGGCGATAGATAACCTTGTACACTCAAGGCGTCATAAGTCATGATTTCATAGGAGAAATAACAATCGATTTTGGGGTCTTGCAGTCCGTTATCTTCCACTACATTCACGACTTTAAAGCTCTGTATTGTATTTTCCGCTATACTTTGTGGGTTAGCAAGGCGTATGGTTGTTCCAATGGGATTTGCAGTGCCGTACGCTTTGCTCGCAAAATTATGGGATAATACCACTTCATCAGGTGCTTCGGGAAGTCGGCTGCCATGTAGCAATTTTCTGTTGTTATAGGAGAAAAAGTTACTGTTAACCCCTCTATAACCTATCAGAAAAGGTAAGTTACGTTGTTCGTTATCAATGACTTCTATTTCCGTAGAATTGTTAAAGGATTGTATGGTCAGGTATTCCAATCCACTGATAGATTGCTCTTCCAGTCGTTTTATTTCACTGGTTCGAAAAACAGAATTTTGATTTTGGCTGACTGTTATTCTTATCCGTCGCTCGCTGTCAGGCAAGTTTTCAAGTTTACTCCATTCCTGCATGAAAAAGCATACAATGGTATAGCATACGATTCCCACTGCCAGGCAAAGGGCGGAAATGAAACTGTGAGTCTTGTACTTCAGCAGATTTCGTAGAGCAACTTTCAAATAATGTAATATCATTGTTCTTATTCGTTTTTAATTACTTCCGCCGGATTGGTTCTTGCTATTCGCAAGATACGGAAAAGTATTGTAAAGCCTGTAATAAAAGTAACAATCAAGAATATACAGAGCCAGAATAACAGACCGCAGTCAAAGAATACCGTATACATTTGTTTCCATAACATCAATACAACATATACAAGCGGGAATGCAACGATGGCACTACACAATAACAAGATAATATAAAGACGGGCAAACAACAGGATAATCTGCGGAACATCCGCCCCGTTTACTTTACGGATAGCAACTTCTTTCTGACGTCGTTCTGTATCGAGTGTGATGCTGGAGTATACACCTAACAGTGTGATAATAATGCTGATAACGGCAAAGAACAAAATAATGTCTTTCAGATTGCACTCAAGAGCCTGCGAAACATAGATATCATCTAGGAATGTTTTAGCCTGATAAGTTATATTTTCGGGAAGCATCTCGCGGTAGACTTTCTCAATCCATCGGGCTACTTCCTTTTGCTGGCCCGGATGACTCTTTATGTAACAATGGCCTATGTAGACTGAAGGATCATAAGGCAGGAAAGCATATCCACTACTTCGGTTATATACATCGGCCTGAAAAGGTGCGGATATTCCACAGATTGTGTAGTCGGTATTACCGCTATACAAGTTCATACCGATTACATCTTTCTTCTGTATCTGCTGCCAGACATTATCTACCACAATATCTTTTTCCGTTTGAGGAAGTCTTCCTTGTTCTATGGGAATATTCATAAAAGAGAAGAAATTGGCGGGTACAGCCATGACACTAATATCAACCCAGGAGTTCTCATTTCCCTTTTCGGTCGTTAATCCATTGCCCGACATACCTTGCATATAACCGATATCTGATAACAGAATCTCTTTCACTCCGGCATGTTGTTTAAAACGCTCTATCAATGCCAGCTTTTCCTCATTCTTCATAAAGGGATAGTCCAGGGGAATACTAAGAATCTCCGACTTTTCTTTTTGACTTAGTGTATGAAGCAAACTATTGGTAGTTTTCTCTGCTTGCAGATATAAAGCAGCCGTCAGGGATACAAATATCCAGCAAATAAAGAACTGGACGCCGAGCATAAAGTTACGTCCCCATTGGTTACCTCTGCGTTTATTGTTTCCATAAATACCTGTTTGCACGGTAATGCGACGAATACGAATGGAAACGGACAAACATATAAGGACGCAGAGTATGATAAGAAGAGCGATATATTGCAGAGCATGTATTAAAAGCGTTTCAGAGGTAAAGGTCATTGCAAAGCTCGGCAAAGAGAAATTCATGTGATTCCCCAATAATTCTATGCCTGATAATACCAGTATGGAGGATATGGATATGACGATCAATGACTGTGTGAATAGTAAGCAGAAGAGTTGTTTCCAGTTGCATCCTATCATTTTCATGATACTGTATTCCTTGGTGCGATTGAAGAAAGAACCGATAAGGAAATGGAAAAAGTTGATCAGCCCTACTAATAATATCAGTGTACCTACAGTTCCGGTAACTAATCCCAGATAGGAAGCACCTTGTTTTTTCAATCTGGCTCCCATACTACTGGCAGTGACAGTGTAGGCTTCGCCATACAAAGTATAAGTATAGTCTCTTTTTGAGAATTGCTTTTCTAAATCGGTACATGTAGTTTGTGGTGATAACAACACATAGGTATTTGCTCCCGTCATGTTATACCGTTTGGGACTTTGTAGAAGTCCTTCACTATCGTTTACGGTCAGCATATCTATGTTTTGCATAAAATCCAAACTATTGTTCAGAGGGATATCTTTCATTACTGCTTGAATGGTGTAGACGATACCTCCTGTTTTTGGGGTACTTTCAGGAGAAGTATTGAGCCTTCTCATGAGAGTCATATGTTTGCCGATAGCACTTTCTGCATTACCGAATATTTTAATGGCCATAGATTGACTCAGGATGACGGAGTTAAGAGACTGACTTGCCATTTTCCAATGTCCTGCTACCATTTCCGGAGTGAAGATTTTATTGTAGCAAGTATCTATTTCAATCGTTTCAAGTTCATAAGGTAGCGTCTTTTCCGGGGATAACTCTACATGATAAGGGCGTTCGCGAGGATAGGTTACGGATGAAATGGCTTCCGTTTCTCCCAAAGACCATGTACGCAAATCTTCGGCCAAAGGAACTGGAGAACCGGAAAAATATCTGTCTGCTTTGCCGTCATAGAGATTTAATTCTGCTATGCGATCATGATTAGCAAAACAATGGTCTGTGCTTTCTACAAAGCGACTGCAATATATGCAGACACAGAAGCAGAGCAAACCTACTGCCAATCCGATGATGGAAATGATATTTTGTGTCTTATGCTTACACAAGTTTCTGAATGCTATTTTGAGATAATGGAGTATCATGGTATATACATTTTATATTTTATATATTCAAAACTTATGCCAAGCATGTAACGTTCTATTTATTAATGATATACTGATTTTTGTTATAGGGTATTAGTGTGCTATAGTGCACAAAAATAGTGCATATTCGCACATGGATTCTATACTTACTCGATCTTTATTATATCCACCGGATTTATTTTTGCAATTTTCAAAATGCGGAATATGACAGTAAGTAAAGTTATGAGAACTATCCCAATAAATATGCAAATCCAGAAGCAGAGACCGTCATTGAAGAAGACAATATACATTTGTTTCCATAATTGCAGTATTGTGTATAGTAGTGGAAATGCAATCACCGCTGTTATTATTAATATCCGGACATACATACGCAAGAACAGATAAAGTATTTGCCGTAGTCCCGCACCATTAACTTTACGGATGGCTACTTCTTTGCATCGGTGTTCAGTATCAAGGGTAATGGCTGAATATACTCCCAGTAAAGTAATGATAACACTTACTATTGCAAAAAATAAGATGATATTCTTCATTTTCGATTCCAATCCTTGTATTTCTTCCAAATCTTGTTGCAGCGTACTGATTTGTGGGGACAAAGTGTATGGAAGTGCTTCACGGAGCACTTGGAATGCATACTCTTCTACGGCTTTTACTTGAGCTGGCAGGCATTTAATGTAGCAATATTCTATGGGTCCTTCCATCTTAAGTGGCAAGAAAGCCATACCCTCACTTCGGAAAAGACTCTCGCATATACATTGGTTATAAATGAAGATGTAATGCCTTTGACGGTATAGCCACCGTTAAAGTTATACAAGATGTTGCCTAAAATAGGTTTGGGAATCCGTTTTTCTAAAACGTCATCAATTACCATTTCTGTATTGTTTTGCAGATTATTGCCTTTCAACAGAGGAATATTCATGAAATGGAAAAAATTGGGAGCTGCATA
>ENA-UOJT01002009-UOJT01002009.1-human-gut-metagenome-genome-assembly--contig:-C15-NODE-2009-length-12415-cov-8.492071_pt1 | contig 12415 bp, 8 predicted proteins | sample MGYA00242357_ERZ723904 | MGnify/ENA metagenome assembly ERZ723904 | reverse complement strand
ACTGCTGACGGATGAAAAAACCGATTACACACCTGTCAACAATAACAGACTATCTGAACCAGTAAAAACGGCTCAAAATATCCCTGTAAATAGTCCTGATCCGGAAAAGGTAAAAACTCCTGCATCCGGGAGAAAAAACAATTCCTCCCGAGAGAAAAATAAATTTCATTCGGGAGAAACCAAAAATACATCCGAAAGAAGGACTTTTCCTAAAACAGAAAAATACCCTGTCGGAACTGTTGTCGAACTAAATACTGCCGACACCACAATCCTGAAAAAAGTTCCCGGGATCGGAAGCACTTTTGCCCGCCGAATCATTAAATACAGAGAACTGCTGGGAGGTTTCTTTACAGTTGAACAACTTCGTGAAGTGTACAGTCTTGATGAAGAACGATATAATGCGATGAAATCGTGGTTTTCGGCAGATATGTCCCTAATCTGTCCGTTAGAGATCCATAAAATCTCCTTTAAAGAACTATGCAAACATCCGTATATAAATTATCAGCCAGCCCGCATCATCGAGCAGCTACGGAAACACAAAGGGAAGTTATCCGGCAGGGAAAATCTTCAATTACTGGAAGAATTTACTGAAACAGATAAAGAAAGACTGACTCCTTATTTATCATTTGAATAAAACAGGAAGTTTATATACATTTGTAAAAAAGAAAGCTATGATTTATCTCAAACAAGCACAATTACTCAACCCTGCCGAAGTGGAAGGCCCGGTAGAAGAGCTCAAATATCCGTTCAGAGCCGCAGCAGTACGATACATCGAATCGATTGTTTTCCGAAAACCGGTCACTTTCCTGGTCGGTGAAAACGGTGCCGGTAAATCAACCCTGCTCGAAGGCATCATGTTCAAATACGAAGAACGGGATGAAGACAGCCAGGGCATGCTATATGACGGAAAAGAAGCCTGGAAATCCTATTCAAACGTATTGCCCCAATGCATCCGCCTCATCGAAGAACGGAAACCGTTCGACCATTTTTTCTTTCGGGCAGAATCTTTCTTTGAACATGCAGCCGAAATAGATGCCAAATCGATGAAAGACATACTAAACTATGGCCGCGATTATTCTATGGCAGCTTACGGAGGACGCCGCCTCCTCGAACAGTCGCATGGTGAAAGTTTTCTTAGCACTTTTCTGAATTATGCGGGAAGAAATACCCTTTTCATCCTCGATGAGCCGGAAGCAGCCCTATCGCCTCAACGCCAGCTGGCTTTACTGGTCCGGATACAAGAACTGGTGGCACAAGGCTGCCAACTGATTATTTCTACGCATTCTCCCATCATCATGGCTTATCCGGGAGCAGATATCTATTCCATAGATGAGGATGGAGCACATATTACTCCGTATGAGGAAACACAACATTACCAGTTAACGAAGTATTTTCTGACTCATACGGAACAAATGCTCAGGGAATTGGGAATAAAGTAAAATTACTTTTCCCAGGCATTCACGATTTCTGCCACATATACATTATGCAGATTACCCGCCAATGCGCTGTACCATTTTTCATACAAAGCCGGATCGATGAAACTATTTTTATCCATCTTTGTCACATAAAGCGTTTTGCACTCCAACGTCAGGCGTGACTCTTCAAAACAGGGATTTCCGAGCTCCGTGAAATAAGGAGTCAGGCCTGTAGCCGCCACTTTATCCATATCACGGCCTGACTTGGAACCACAAACTTTATGAGCATCTTTGTGTTCTTCTCCCAGGAAAGAGAGCGTAAAACACCCCTTTTCATCGACAAATTCACGGGTATAACGCTCCGGACGGATGAAGACAAACACCACCGGTTTGTTCCAAAGGAAACCTACGCCGCCCCAACTGGCTGTCATCATATTAAACTTATCCTTATCACCGGCACTTACCAGCATCCACTCCTTCCCGATAATTTCAATAAAGTTATCCTTTATCAGATTGGGTTCAATTGCTTTCATATTTTATACTCTTTAATTTCCTTCAAAGATACAAAGAATATTATTTACCTGTACTCATTACGCCCGAATCACTGTCACTGTTGTTCAAACGTTTCTGTCCGACCTTATATGTACGTCCGAAAGAGAAATTATACGATACCGAAACAACAAAAAGACGGGAACTTTCCTTGATGTAAGAAGTTTTTTTGCTGGAAGCATATTGATTCCAATTCTCGGACTGCACTTTCCAGTTATCGGAGAAAGGATTAAATGCCCCAATACCTAAAGAAAGGTTCTTGAAATTATATTTCGCCATGAACATCTGAATATTCTCGCCCCCTTCCAACGTTTCACCCCAGAACCTGTTCCAGTTCGTATTCATCTGATACATCAACATGAACTTCTTCCACGTAAGCGACGCCTGCATATTACAATACCAGTTCGTATAGCGGTGAGAATACGTATTGCCATTGCTGATATAATGATTCACACCACCGGTAAAAGAAAATTGCAAAATATCCTTGATCGGCCCTACCCGAAACATGGCAAAGCCCACCACACGCTGCCAGTTTTTCTGATTGTTCCAAGTTTGGATAATCTTATTGCCCTCCTGGTATTTTTCATCCATAATAGCATTAGGTACATATTCATACGTACCGTTGACGAGCGCATAAAAAATACCTTTCTGATATTCGTAATTAAGATCCAACAGGTAGCTCATATAAGACTCCAGTCTCGGATTACCGCGTTGCAGCTGAAGGGAATCGATCACCTGCTCGACGGCATTCAGGTTGCCTAAAGAAGGAGACAGATTGCCGACATACCCCTTCAGGCGTATAAACGACTGTCCGGGTAAAGCATATTGCAAAGTAAAACGGGGATTAAATGTATAAAACTGATCCGAATCATCCGTCCCCTCCTGTTTGTAGTACAAACGTGCCAATTCTACTCCCAACATATAATCCAATTTTCGGACTTTGCCTTTGAACTCACCATAAATAGAACTAGCAGACTGATCCATATGTGTCTCATAATCATGTCCGTTTCGATACTCATTATCGGAAAAAGATTGCGTATGCCAAACACCGCCACTCAGACTATTCCCGTTAGCCAATTTCTTTTCATAGATCGCCTCACCGATCAGGGAATATTTCTTTCCGGAAACACGGTTATTGATATCCGTCAGTAATTCCTCCCCCCGGCTTTCCTGGTAGAAACGATGGGAAGAAGTGCGGTTATAAGTTCCCACCACATTGAACACCAATGTCTGGTCGTTCTTCAGATTACGCTGATAATACAAGTCCAAAGCCGGAACCTGATTATCGCTACTATTCAAGTCAACCATGTCTACATAATCATCCGGATTGTCCTGGTTGGAGAGAATTCCCCGGTAATCCCAGTGCGGCTGATGATTGTTCCAATAACGGAACGTAGCGTTGAACAGATACTTTTCAGGATCCTGCACACTGTAATTCAGGTTCAGGTTATGCATGAACATACTGGCATGACTCGGATCGCCAGTCTCTTTTCGATGCAGCACTGTTCCATCCGCCAAATGAAAAATCTCTTCATTATCTCTCGACATGCCATAGAAATCGCGTGGCCCGATCCGGTAAGAAGCACCGAACTCCGATTTCTTATGATTGATCTTTCCCGAAACACGGTGTTCGCCCCATAAAGCATTCACCCCCTGGCTCATATCCACACTGAAATTTCCTCCCGTTTCAGGCCGGCGAACAATATAGTCGAGCACGACTTCCGCATTCCTATAACGCAAACCCGGATTATCATGAAACTCAATACGAATAATATCAGTCGGCAATAAAGCTTTGATTTCATCCAACTCCACTTTTACGCCATTGATACGAAGCTGCACTTCACCGTTTCCCGGCACTTTAATCTCATTCGACATCGGGTTAACTGTTATCTTCGGCAACATCAACTGTTGTAGCAAATCCATTCCGTTAGTAGATGCTTTTACCTGCCGATCGGAAGGGAATATCAGTTTGCGATCGGAGCGACTGCTTGTATTAGACGCACTGACCGTGACGCCATCCAACGAGACGGCCGCATCTTCCATCAAGATCTCTTTCAGGTCGATACTTTTATTAAATCCATCCAAAGCAATATATTGTGTTTCATATCCAAGGCTGGATACAGCCAGTAAATAATCGCCTGCTTTCACCTTATCCAACATAAAACGCCCTTTTCCATCCGTTGTCGTACCGGTTATAAAGACAGAATCTGCCGTCTGCAACACAACGTTGGCAAATTCAAGAGGAGCTTTATCCCGACCATTCCTCACCATACCTTTTATTTCCAAATTTTGGGCAAAAACTCCCTGTATCATGCAGCCGAGCAGCATGATGGCAAATAGAATCCGTTTCATACGTTTATAATTTATTTTTCCGGCAGGGTGGCCATGCCTGCCTGTCGTTTATTTCTGCAAGTAAGACGAAGCTACTTCAAAAAAAGTTACACGAAAAACGAAAAAAAATCTCATCGCCCCACATAATCGTATACCGAAATCGTTCGGCAAATGTTCGAAATTTACCGATATATAATTTCCAGACTCTTTATCAAACAATACCTGAAACAATGCGTACCACATTGAACATCACAAAAGCAACATAAAAAATAGATTTGCAACAAAATCAAATCAACAACAATAAAAAACTAGTATTATGGACAGCTTACAATTTCAACAAAAACTAATAGGAATACAAGATCGCCTGATGAATTTTGCTCTCAAACTAACAGCAAACAGAGAGGATGCTCTGGATCTTTTACAAGACACAACGCTGAAGGTGTTAAACAGTCAGGAAAAATTTACAGACAATGTTAATTTTGCAGGTTGGGTTATGGTCATCATGCGCAATCTTTTTATCAATAATTATCATAAGATGGTACGTGCACAAACTTCAGTAGATCAAAATGTCGATTTGTACAACCTGAATATTACCTGCGACTCCATTTCCGGTTCTCCCGAGAAGATTTATCAGATCAAAGAGATCACAAAAGCGATTGCCGCTTTAAATGAGGATTACAAAATCCCGTTTTCTTTATTCGTAAACGGCTACAAATATCAAGAAATAGCAGATAAACTGAATCTTCCCCTAGGCACAGTGAAAAGTCGTATCTTTTTCGCTCGTAAAGAATTACAGAGTAAACTGGATGGCTTTCAATATGCATGATACAACCCTAAAACACTTACCTCAAAAAAACAGGAACGCAATATAATGATGCTCGCACCTGGGTATCGAAGGCTTCGATATCCAGGTATCAAGCAACATTTGTTACCGGAAAACATATGTGCAAACCTGTCTAACCGAATCCGTTTATTCCGATTTCAAACTATCTACCGGATTGGCATTTGCCGCCCGCCAACTCTGGAATGTCACTGTTCCAATCGTAATGCTCAACACCACCAATAAAGCAACCGGAAATACCCACCAATACATCGGTGTTTTATATGCGAAACCTTCTAACCATTTCTTAATACCATAGTAGCCTACCGGCGCTGCTAAGGCAAAACAAACCAGTACGATATACATATAAGAGCGGTTGAGCATTTCTAATATTTCCCCGTTAGTCGCTCCATGTACCTTGCGTACACCGATTTCTTTCCTACGATACTGTGTATCAAATACGACCAAACCGAATACCCCCACAAGTGATATGATAATCGCCAATATACTGAAAACCATAATCAGACTGCGCAAGTTCTCTTCCTTATGATACAATTGATTAAATATCTCATCATAAAACTCAATATCATAAGGATAAGACGGGTCCATGTCGGCCATCGTTTCACGGATATGAGAAACAGCTCCAAGTATGTCTGTTCCGGCCTTCAAGCGAATATAAGAAACTGTCAAAGGGATAGGCATATTACCTGTCACAAAAGCAATATTATTCTCTCCATTGCGAAGCGAAGTAAATTTCACATCACCGGTAAGACCTACAATACGACCAGCCAACCACGACGTAACCCGGTCGCCAACTTCCATATCCGCACTCATTTGCGCTGTATGGTTAAAGATATATACGGCTTCTTCCGACAACTCATCTGCTTGTAAAAAATCACGCCCTTCTTCTACCTGAATTCCCATAACACGAAGAAAATTGGATGAGGCATATATCTGAAAAAATTGTATTTCTTTTTCCTTTACAGAACCGGAGCTGGTACTGTAACCATCTTTCGAACCTACTTTCTCCATAGCAAAAGCAACATCTTCGATACCCGAATATTCTTTCAGTCGATTTACATACGTTTCGCGCGATTTGTTATAGATTTCTCCGTTCAAACGGACAACGGCAATCTGCTCCTTGCCGAATCCCAAAGAATAACCACGCATATAATTGTTTTGAAGACGTACAAAAACAGCTCCGATAATCAACAGAATAGAAACGACAAACTGAACACCGATCAAAACCGTACGCAACTTTCGCCCGGAAGGTGAAAGTCCGAAACTCCCTTTCAAAACCAATGCCGGAGGAAAAGAAGTCACATACCAGGAGGGATACAATCCGGCGACAATACCGGTAATCAGCGCTATAACACCGGTCAATAATATAATAGACAGGTTACTTACTATCTCCAAATTTGCCTCCACAAAAGGCAAAGCCTCCGTACGTCCCAATATCCATATCATAAACAGGCTCAGTACCCAAGCTATCATACTGATAATTGCCGCCTCCACTAATAACGCACAACGCAATACGGCATCCGAACTACCCAATACCTTTTGAGTGTTGATGCTTCTAATGCGCATAGGCGTCAGCGATGTACTGAAATTAGTAAAGTTGATGGCAGCCACAATGATGATTAGCAAAGCAATAAAGAATAGCAACCCGGTAACTTCCTTATTGCCACTCCGAAAGATCGTTCCGTCTTGGCTTTCATTCATATAATAAATACTTGTCAACGGGGTCAACTTGATACCTCCATCTCCCTCCAAACCTACTTTGGCATAATCAAAATGGGTATTAAAATTATCCGTTACAGCTTGTGCCGACTCCGGCGTATCAAGCAAAAGGTAACAAATATAATTGCTGGCATCGAAATTGTCCCGCTGATAGGTTTCACCGATTGCCGTATAGATCAGGTTACGCATCTGGCAGTTTCCCGGAAAATCTTTATAGACCGCCCCAACCGTATACTCACGGTTGTCTTTCGACTGAATTGCTTCTTCGGCATGAATGGCTTTTCCTACAGCGGGCTGTTCACCAAACATTTTGAGAGCCATACTTTCCGGCAAGATTACTTTTTCCGGATCTTTCAGACAATCCCGTTCTCCTTCAATAATCTGAAAATCAAATACCCGAGTAATAGCCGGATGGCAAGTTTGTATCAACTCCCGATAACCAATCTTTTGTCCGTCTTCCATCACAGAAAAATAGACTTCCGGATTATACGGATAGATCAGACTACCGGCTTCGATATGGGGCGATGACCGGATAACTTCCTCCACAAAAGCACGAGGCAGAATCGTACCAAAAGTACCGGGAAACGTCAAATCCAAACGATATACCCGATCTGAAGTCGAATGGCAATGATCAAAATTCCGTTCGTAATCTACCTGTATCAGGATAACAATAAAAGCGGCAAAAGCAACGGCCAACCCTGTTACATTCAAAAAAGCCGCCATCTTAAAACGTCGTAATACACTTAGAGAATTTCTTAATATCGTTTTCATATGATTTATCATTTCCTCCTATTATCCAAAATATATGCCAAAAACATATCTGATTGTTTATCACATAATTGTATGCACCATATAAAAATACCAATGTCTAATTTTTATACACCAGTGTCTAATAATTTGACATTCAAACAGTAAATCATGAAAAATAATTCAAACTTCATGCTCTACCGGGTTGATGTTGGTTACATGCCGATAGCGAATAATCCAAAATTGTGTTCACGCAAAACCGGTTAAATATGCATAAAGATTCTTGTCGGTTTTAACACCGAAATGCTCCATATAACCTCCGTATTAGCTCCGTTGAACCTCCGTTAAAGGTCCGTTGAAGGTCCACTCCCTACGATTGGGGGTAAAACGGAGGTAATTCTTTAACAAATGGGCCATTTTCCGAGGGTAAATGTTAATGCGATTTTAACACGATTTTTTTCGCTGTTGTTATAAGGAGTGAAGAGGTGGTACGCAAAAAAACTTTATCTTTGAAACAAAACAAGCCAAACACATGGATATCGTAAACTCATGGATTAGCATCATCAATGATGTATTATGGTCATATATATTAATTATCATGCTATTGGGTTGTGCCGTCTGGTTTACCCTGAAAACCCGTTTCGTACAGTTCCGCATGATAAAAGAAATGATAAAATTGCTTGGAGATTCTACCGGAAAATCTAAAAACGGTGAAAAACATATCTCTTCTTTTCAGGCATTTGCCGTATCGCTGGCCAGCCGTGTCGGAACGGGCAATCTGGCGGGAGTAGCTACGGCAATTGCGGTTGGCGGTCCGGGAGCCGTATTCTGGATGTGGATCATTGCTTTATTGGGAGCCTCCAGCGCCTTCGTCGAATCGACATTAGCACAATTATATAAAAGAAGAGGAAAAGACTCCTTTATCGGAGGGCCGGCCTATTACATGGAACGCGGCCTCGGGTTACGATGGATGGGCGTGTTTTTTGCTGTATTGATCTCCATCACTTTCGGCTTCGCCTTCAATTCGGTACAAAGTAACACTATCTGCGCAGCCTGGGAAGGGGCCTTCGGATTCGACCACAGGGTTATTGGCGGCATACTAACCATCCTGACCATCCTCATCATCTTTGGAGGTATTCAGCGAATCGCAAAAGTGAGTAGTGTTATTGTTCCCGTAATGGCTCTCGGATATGTTGCGCTGGCATTGGGTATCGTTCTTTTCAATATAGGAAAACTTCCGGCCGTGCTTGAACTCATCATCGGCAATGCTTTCGGATGGGAACAGGCCATCGGCGGAACGGTCGGAGCTGCTTTGATGCAGGGAATCAAACGGGGCCTGTTCAGTAATGAGGCAGGTATGGGTTCGGCTCCGAACGTAGCGGCAACAGCCGATGTATCGCATCCCGTAAAGCAAGGTCTTATCCAGACATTAGGTGTTTTCACCGACACGTTGATCATCTGCACCTGTACGGCCTTCATCATTCTTTTCAGCGGTGCCCCGCTCGACGGAAGCGTGAACGGCGTACAACTGACGCAACATGCACTGACCAATGAGGTTGGAAGTATCGGCAGTATCTTCGTCGCTGTAGCCATTTTGCTGTTCGCATTCAGCAGCATTATCGGTAACTATTATTACGGAGAAGCCAATATACGATTCGTCACTCAAAAGAAAAGCGTGTTGTTCACCTACCGCCTGTTAGTCGGTGGAATGGTGATGTTCGGTGCTTTGGCAAGCCTCGACCTGGCCTGGAGCCTGGCCGATATAACAATGGGACTGATGACGATCTGCAACCTGATTGCCATCTCCCTGCTCGGTCGTCAGGCATTCCTCCTACTCAACGATTACATCACCCAGAAACGAAAAGGAATAGCAAGTCCCGTATTCACCCAAAACAGCATCCCTGAGCTGAAGGACAAGGCAGAATGTTGGTAAAAAACATCATACATTTTGTATGATATAAAATGTATGATAAAATAAACTGAAAAGTTGTTCCATAGGCTGGAACTGACTTTCTGAACTTCTTACTGATAGATCAGGCTAAACAACCGCTCCGGCGCGAACACCTCATTCGCCACTTCCTGTATTTCTTCGGCTGTCAGGCTTTCGACCTTGCTGAAAACTTCCGGAAGGGTATCATACCGGTTATAGTGGAGGAAGCTCTTTCCCAAACCGAGGAAAAGTCCTTCTTTATTATCTCCCGAAACACCCAACTGACCGATAACCTGCTTTTTGGCAGCAGCCAGTTGCGTGGCGGACAACTTGATGTCACGTATCTTACCTAACTCTTTATGAACCAGCTTCAGAGCTTTCTCCATATTCTTCGGATCCGTACCAAAGTAGATACTTGCCAGGCCGGTATCGGTATAAGAAGTAACATTCGATTCCACATTATAAACCAATCCATGCTTCTCACGGAGTGAAACATTCAGACGGTTATTCATGCCCGGACCGCCCAGCATATTATTGAGCAGGAACAACGGTATCCGTTTTTCATCATGCATACTATAAGCACGACTACCGATCAGTACATGCGCCTGATGCGTATCCTTATGCACCTTCTTCACGCACGGAAGGATTCCGGCAGGTGCCACCCGGTTGCGGGAAGCAATCGGGAAAGCGATATCCGACAGCAGACTTTCCGCCAGTTTAACGATCTTCTTGAAATCCACACGCCCCATCGAAAAGAATACCATATTTTTCGGTGCATAAAAACGACGCATAAACGAACGGCCCGATTCAGAATTAAAGGTCAGAAGAGAAGCCTCATCTCCCAATATATTATGTCCCAGCGCATGCCCGTCATAAAGCAAATTCTCGAATTCATCGAAGATCAGTTCCGAAGGGCTGTCCTCATACGAATTAATCTCATCCAGGATCACATCCACTTCTTTCTCTATTTCCTGTTGCGGAAACTGTGAATGGAAGATCAAATCCGTCAGTAATTCGAAAGCACGCTGATAATGTTCTTCCATAAAGATAGAATACACAAATGTCTCTTCCTTGGTCGTATAAGCATTCAGTTCTCCGCCTACATTCTCCATCCGGTTCAGGATATGCCAGGCTTTCCGCTTTTCGGTACCCTTAAACATCATATGCTCCACAAAATGAGCCAGACCAAATTCGTTCGATTCTTCATCCCGGGTTCCGGCATTTACAGCAAATCCACAGTACGAAACCGGCGATTCCATCGGCAAATGTACCATACGAAGACCATTAGGTAAAATATGTGAGAAGTAATGCATTGTTATCTTTCGCTTAATTGACGTGCAAAAGTACAATAATAAAAGGAGAAAGGAAGAATGCCTGATAAATTTCCGTGGTAGACAATCTTTAAAGTTATGCTCAGACCACCTTCCATCCTTCGATATTCCTTGTTTTAGAACTGAAATTTACAGCTAGCTTGACCAATTTACGAGGATCGTGAGCAAACGGCTCGGCATAACCTTTCTCTTCGATCTGGCGAATCGCTTCTTCTAATGTTCCGTTCAATTTGAACTCCATTATATAAATGTAAGCCGGAGTTTTCAGGATTAAATCCGCCCTTCCACGATTGGTGTGATATTCAGCATCAACATAAAATCCCATCAAGCAACTTATAATATAAAGTACATTTTGGTAATGTTTCTCCAAATCGCCGACCAAGTCGTAAGGAATGTTACTGAAGAAGGTTTGAAGCCTGGAAAAGAAAGAGTCGTAATCGCCAGTTTCCACTTCACCTACAAATTTACGGATATTGAAAGTCGTATCCGTTTCCTTTACATCGGCATAATAAGGCAACAGGTATTTAAAAAAGCCTTCTTTGACCTCCAAATTCGGGAAACCCAACGTATATAATTTGAAGCGCTTATCATATCCTTTGATGGTCAGATATCCACTTTGATAAATTACCGGTATCGGATTTTTCGAAAAGGAATCAATACTATCCAACACATCGGAGTCTGTTTCCACCTCTTCCAATTCCCATAAATCATAACGGGATCTTTGCAAAAGGTACACCAGAAAACTTGGTGTTCCCGTTGCAAACCAATAACTATCGGGGCGCATGGCATAAAACGTATTCAGTAAGCTGAAAGGATTATAGATACCCTCCGAATTTTCGGTAAAATGATAACCGTCATAATTATCCCTTAGCAATTCAACAGTTTCATCATAAGTCAGATCCTCTTTGGTTGCCAATGTATGGATATCCAAATCAAAATAATGATGTATCTCCTTTTCAGTCATACCACAAATAGCTGCGAAATCAGGGTTCATTGAAATGTCGTTCAAGTTATTCAAATCACTGAAAACACTTATTTTCCCAAATTTGGTCACCCCTGTCAAGAAAGCAAATTTGATATAACTATCCATGCTCTTCATCACCCCGTAGAAAGGCTTCAATTGGTTTCGGTACACCTGTTGTAACCTGTCATCTTCGATAGCCTGCAACATCGGTTTATCGTATTCGTCCACCAAAATAACTACCCGTTGCCCCGTTTTCTCATATGCTAAACGAATGACATGAAAAAAACGCTCTTCCGGAGCACGATCGCCATAATGGCTTCCATATTCACGCTCCCATATTTCCAAATGTTTGTTCAATTCTTCCAGCAGGGAATTTTCATCTTCGTAATTTCGTGCATTCAGATCGAGATGAAGCACAGGATAAGTCGTCCAGTCTTTCTCCAATTGTTCGATATCTAACCCCTCAAAAAGTTCTTTTTTCCCGGCGAAATAGGCCTGAAACGTAGAAATCAATAGACTTTTTCCAAAACGTCGCGGACGGCTCAGAAAATAATATGAACCGGTTTTCGCCAACCTGTAAACATACCG
>ENA-UOJT01002008-UOJT01002008.1-human-gut-metagenome-genome-assembly--contig:-C15-NODE-2008-length-12419-cov-8.973633_pt1 | contig 12419 bp, 9 predicted proteins | sample MGYA00242357_ERZ723904 | MGnify/ENA metagenome assembly ERZ723904 | reverse complement strand
ATTGCTACTAAATACCGCAAGTAATAGTACCTGTTAAGTGAAAAATGGCGCACATTGTGCGCGATTTTTTTGCCTGCTATTTACCGCTACTGCGTCGCGCGTAACATATTCCCTTGCTCTGGTTCCCCATTCTGCGCTGACTCTACTGAAGGCGCATTGCTGGCTGCGGGAGTTGCTCCACTGCTCACCGCAACCGGATACCCTGCCCGACGATACAACGCTTTATCGACTAACTTCTGATCTACAGCCTTATTGTCTTTAAATTGCGTAAAGCCTGCTGGCAGCGTGTACGGCATTGTCTGAACGTTCTGCTGTTCTTCTGCCGATAGTGGTCGATGTACTTCAACATAACGCATCCCGTTAGGTTCCACGGAATATTTCACCGGTTCGTTGATCACTTTCACCGGCGTTCCCGTCCGCACGCTGGAGAATAAAGCTTTAATATCCGGTGCATTCATGCGAATACAGCCCGAACTGACGCGCAAACCGACGCTGTCCGGCGCACTGGTGCCATGAATGAGGTATTCGCCATTACCATGCGCGAGGCGCAGTGCGTAACGTCCTAGTGGGTTATTGGGCCCGGCAGGAACGACTGGTGGTAATTTAATGCCACGTTCCAGCGAACGTTGACGAATGCCCGCCGTAGGCGTCCAGGTTGGGTTAGGGATTTTCTGCCCCACACGCGTTTCCATCACCGGCGTTTCCAGCCCCTGCAAACCAATACCTATCGGATAAACCTGCACGATATTTTCTCCCGGCGGATAATAATAAAGGCGCAGCTCTGCAAGGTTTACAATAATCCCCTGACGCGGCGCATCAGGTAATAATAGTTGTGAAGGAATAGTTATCGTCGTACCGGGTTTTGGCACCGGGGCGATAGTGTTATTGGCTTCAAGGATCAACATTGCCGCAGTATCAAAACGTCGGGCGATGGCCTGAAGGTTTTTATCCCCTTCTTGCACCGTATACGTTTGATTTTGCCCAACCAGTCGACTGCCGGTTGGTGGTAGCGGATAATCAACCGCCCAGGCAGCCTGGATGGCGCTAAAAGCGCCGATAAGCGTGAGTGTAAGCAAAGACGCGCGTTTCATTGTAAACCTCCTGTATTTGCCGGAGACTCACGCTGAAACGTCGGATGGCGCTTATGTTCACCTGAAACCAAAACACTCCTGTGCAGGCCAGTGTAAACATTGACCACCCGGCAATGTGAGCCAACCGGATGAAAGCTGTCCCTTTAGTTTAGCAAAGTGCAGCGGCTTTGGCGCGAATTGCGCGAATCATCGCTTCCAGACCTTGTGAGCGTGATGGGGTGAGATGTTGGGTGAGCGCCATTTTTTCAAACCACGGGCGCACATCGAAATTGACAATATCCTGCGGCGTCATTTGATCGTAAAGAATAAAGACGACCGCAATAAGCCCTTTTACAATGGCCGCATCGCTGTCGCCCTGCAATTCAATAATTCCCTGCGCATTCTGGCGCATTACAATCCACACCTGACTCTGGCAGCCCTGGATGCTATTTTGCGGGCTTTTGTCTTCGTCACGTAATTCTGGCAGACGCTGTCCCAGTTCAATAATGTAGAGATATTTCTCTTCCCAGTTGGCGCATCGTAAAAAGTTACGCAGCAATTTTTCTTTATCCGGCAATACAGCCATAGAGCCTCCCTTTTACCCCAGTAGACGATGAATACGTTGCAATCCAGTTACCAGACGATCCACTTCTTCATGGGTGTTATACATGGCCAGCGATGCCCGACACATCGCAGGGACGTTGTAATAGGCCATTAATGGCATTGCGCAGTGATGTCCGGTACGCACAGCAATGCCGTAGTTATCGAGAAAACTGCCAACATCATAGGCGTGGTGTTTACTGAGATTAAAAGCAATAACGCCAAGTCTGTCCGGCGGACCATAGAGCGTAAGATCCGGCACCGCTGCCAACTGCGACAATGCGTAATGCATCAGATTTTGTTCATACTCGGCAATGTTGTTAAGCCCCAGCGCCGAAACATACTCCAGCGCCGCGCCAAGGCCAATAATACCTCCGGTATTGGGCGTACCGGCTTCAAACCGCCACGGCGCTTTGGTCCAGGTAGTGCCTTCACTCAGGCTGACGGTGGCAATCATAGAACCGCCCCCTTGCCACGGCGGCATCTCCTGCAACAAGGCTTCTTTGACATAAAGAATGCCAATTCCGGTAGGGCCATACAGTTTATGCCCGGAGAACACGTAAAAATCGCAATCCAGCGCCTGAACATCCACCGGATGATGCATCACCGCCTGAGCGCCATCCACCAGCACTTTTGCGCCATGTTGATGCGCAAGTGTGATCATCTCCGCCAGCGGATTTTCTGTCCCAAGCACGTTGGAGACATGAGTAATTGCCAGCAGACGAGTTTTCTCATCAAACAGCGTAGGCAGCGTCTCCAGTTGCAGAGTACCGTCGGGGTTGAGCGGGATCACACGCAGCTCTGCGCCAACGCGTGCACAAAGCATCTGCCAGGGGACAATGTTAGCGTGGTGCTCCATCTGACTGATGATGATGTTATCGCCCGCCCGCACATTGCTGTTGCCCCAGCTATTGGCGACCAGATTGATCCCTTCCGTCGTGCCGCGGACGAACACCAGTTCTTCCGCCGAACGGGCATTAATAAACAGCGATGCCCGCTTGCGCACGTTCTCCATTTTCTCGGTCGCCTGGGCGCTTAAGGTATGAATACCGCGATGCACCGCCGCGTAGCCGTGACGATAAAACTCAGCCTCGGCGTCAATCACCTGGCTTGGTTTCTGCGCACTGGCGGCACTGTCGAGATAAGCCAGCGGCAAACCGTTTACCTCACGAGAAAGCACCGGAAAGTCGGCCCGCACTTTGTCGACGGAAAAAGTCATCTTGCACCTCCTGGCAGTCGTTGACCGATTCGGGCCAGCACCTGCTGTTTAAGCCCCTCATCACGCAGTGCTTCCGTCAGTTCGGCAGCAAAGGCGTAAATGATCATCTGCTGGGCATCTTGCTGATTGATCCCGCGCGAGCGCAGATAAAACATCTGTTCGTCATCAATACGCCCCACCGTCGCGCCGTGGCTGCATTTCACATCATCTGCATAGATTTCCAGCTGCGGTTTAGTATCCACTTCCGCCAGTTTGCCCATCAGCAGATTATTGTTGGTCATCTGACCATCCGTTTTGATGGCGTGCTGCGCGACGTTGATCAAACCGTTAAATACCGCGCGGCCTTTGTCGCTGACGATAGTTTTGTGCAACTGTCGGCTGTTACAAAAACCTTTATTGTGTTCCAGCCAGGTACGAGTATCACACACCTCGTTTTTCACCGGCATCGCCAGGCTATTGATCCGTACCGTGCTGTTTTCGCCATTGAGTTGCGTACTGGTGTTGTGTCGTAACACTGCACCACCCAGCAGGAAACTGTGGCTAAATGCGGTGGCATCATCAGCCAGCAACAAATCGTTATGAGCAAAGTGGTGACTGAGCGGGTTTTCAAACGCCAGCTTGATATGCTGCAAATGGGCGTTCGCTGCGACGTTGATAGTGAACCGTGCGCCGGTGAAGTGACGAGCATCATTAAGGCTGACAAAATGTTCGATCACCGTTGCTTCGGCACCTTCCGCCAGATCCAGATGATGCCGGTAATGGGCAGTATTCACCTCTTCACCTGCCACGCCCTGGGTGATATGCATTAACAGCAATGGCTTTGCCGGCCGTTGACCGCGCTTCACGGCGATATGCGTCACGCTTTGTGCCAGGCTTTCCGTCAAATGCAGAAACACTTCCGCCTGAATAGCGTCGGGTAACCCCTGACGGTCGTCGTTAATGCTCACTTCATATCCGCTGCCTTCAGTTGCATCGCTCAGTGCGGGCACGTAACGTCCATCGACAAACACCAGCCGCACGGCGTCTAATGTTAACGCTAAGGCATCACGCTGCTGTGGGGATATCTCCCCCGCAATGCTGACAAACTGGCTATTGGTCAGCCCGTCCAGCGGCGTATATTTCCAGTTTTCATGTTTACGTGTCGGCAGTCCGGTACGCAGCAATTGTTGTAAATGCTGCTGTGCTTGCGGGGAGCGTTTCGCCCCTTCAGCTTCAAACAAATGATGCCATTGTTGCAGTGCGTTACTGCTGTTCGGTAAGCCAGCCATAACCCTGCTCCTCCAGTTGTTTGACCAACGTGAAATCGCCGGATTTCACAATTCGTCCCTGATACAGCACATGGACGTAATCAGGCTTGATGTAGTCGAGAATGCGTTGGTAGTGCGTAACAATGATGAATGAACGCTTGCCGTCACGCAGCGAGTTCACGCCATCGGCAACCACTTTTAATGCGTCAATATCCAGCCCGGAGTCTGACTCATCAAGAATGCATAACTCCGGTTCCAGCACCGCCATTTGCAAAATATCGTTGCGCTTTTTCTCGCCGCCGGAAAAACCAACGTTTACCGAACGGGTTAATAAATCTTCCGGCATCTTCAGGAGAGCGATTTTCTCTTCCATCAAATCCTGAAAATCAAAGCGGTCGAGCGTTTCCTGGCCGCGATAGCTGCGCACCGCATTAAGTGCCGTTTGCAGGAAAAACTGGTTACTGACGCCGGGAATTTCCACCGGATACTGGAAGGCCATAAAGATGCCTTCACCTGCACGATCTTCCGGCGACAGCGCAAGCAAATCTTTGCCTTTAAACTCAACCGTGCCGCTCGTCACTTCATAATCTTCTCGCCCGGCAAGCGTTGCCGATAAGGTACTTTTGCCCGAACCATTGGGCCCCATAATGGCGTGAACTTCGCCGGGACGAACGTCGAGGCTTAATCCACGCAGGATAGCTTTATCTTCCACGCTGACGTGTAAATCTTTAATACTTAACATGTTTATTCCTTATCCGACGCTGTGTTCAAGACTGATGGCGAGGAGTTTTTGTGCTTCAACGGCAAATTCCAGCGGCAGTTCCGAGAACACGTCTTTGCAAAAACCGTTAACAATCATCGAGATGGCATCTTCTTCGCTGATCCCGCGTTGCAGGCAGTAAAACAGTTGATCTTCACCAATACGTGATGTCGTTGCCTCGTGCTCCAGCTGAGCGCTGTTATTGCGACATTCGACATACGGGAAGGTATGCGCCCCACAATTAGCGCCAATCAGCATTGAATCGCACTGAGTGAAATTGCGCGCATTGGTTGCCGTCGGCATGATTTTCACTAAGCCGCGATAACTGTTCTGACTATGTCCGGCAGAGATCCCTTTCGATATAATGGTCGATTTGGTGTTTTTACCGATGTGGATCATCTTGGTGCCGGTATCCGCTTGCTGATGACCGCTGGTCAGCGCCACTGAGTAAAACTCACCAATGGAGTTATCGCCGCGCAAAATGCAGCTGGGATATTTCCACGTAATCGCTGAGCCGGTTTCTGATTGCGTCCATGACATTTTGCTGTTTTCGCCTTCGCACAAAGCACGCTTGGTGACGAAGTTGAGAATACCGCCGGTGTTGTTATCGCCAGGGAACCAATTTTGTACCGTGGAATATTTCACCTCGGCGTTTTTATGGATGATGACTTCCACCACCGCCGCGTGTAACTGATAGCTGTCACGCACCGGAGCGGAACAGCCTTCAATGTAGCTAACGTAGCTGTCTTCGTCGGCCACCAGAATGGTGCGCTCAAACTGCCCGGTTTTTTCCGCGTTAATGCGAAAATAGGTGGAAAGTTCCATCGGGCAACGCACGCCTTTAGGCACATAAATAAACGTACCGTCAGAGGCTACCGCCGCATTAAGTGCGGCAAAGAAGTTGTCATTCCCCGGCACCACGGTGCCGAGATATTTACGCACCAGTTCCGGGTGATCGTGGATCGCCTCGCCAAAGGAACAAAAAATAATTCCCTGCTCCGCCAGTTTTTCGCGATAAGTAGTGGCAACCGAAACAGAGTCGAAAATGGCATCCACTGCCACCTCTTTGCCTTCCCGCACGGGAACGCCCAACTGCTCAAACGCCGCCTCCACCTCTTTACTTAAAAAGGCGTTCGCGCCAGTTTGCTGCACCGCGCCGGGTTCAGACGCGCAGTTGTCGTCACAATTACCGCACGATGGTGCCGAGTAGTAGCTGTAATCCTGATAATTCAGCTTGTCGTAGTGCGCTTTCAACCAGTGCGGTTCTTCCATCTCCAGCCATGCGTGATAGGCGTTGAGACGAAACTCCAGCATCCACTCCGGCTCATTACGCTTCGCCGAAATTGCGCGCACCACCTCTTCGTTTATCCCCTTTGCCAGCTCATCGGTGGCTAACTGGGTGAAGAATCCTTCTTTATAATTCAGCGGGCCGCCGGTCCAGGTTTTGACATCGTCAGTTGCTTCAGTATTACGAGACATAGTACCGCCTATACCCCAAAGCTTTCGCCACAGCCACATTCATTCTGGGCTTTAGGGTTGTGAAATTTGAATATCTGATTAAGTCCTTCGCGAACGAAATCGACTTCCGTGCCATCAATAAAAGGCATCGCTTGCAGCGGGACAAACAGCTTCGCGCCGTCGTGTTCAAACAGCAGATCGTCTTTGTCCGGCTCGCTAACACTGTCGAGCACATAGCCAAAGCCCGCGCAGCCTGTTTGCTTAACGCCTAAGCGCACGCCGATCATACCAGGCTGCTTTGCCACCAGTTCACGGATGTGTATCGCCGCTGCGGGTGTCAGCGTTAAGCCTTGCCAGGCGAAATCCTGTGGATTAAAGGTTCCTGAATGCATGTCCATCGATTTACCTCACTTCATCGCTTTCAGCGTATAACAGCATGTTAGTGATAATGATTATCAGTTCAACCCAGCAAACGCAGGGGCTTTAGCGTAAAACATGCTTTTTACCTGCTTTTAATAAGCATAGACCCTGATTTGTGGGTTAACAGGCACGCTAAGAATTAGGTATCTCATTGTTAGATAATGATTATTATCTAAGGAGCATTAAGGCTGTGATGAAAAAGAAAAAGTTGCATTGAAAATAACTATTTAAGGGATAGGTAAAAAAGAGCAGCGTTCAGAAATAAGAAAACCCTTAAGTCTGTGCGACACAGGCTTAAGGGTTTCTACCCCATCCGGCGCTTATCTCCGGCACTCACAGTGGCTTAGCTCTTGAAGGGGCGATAAGAATAATCTCATAAAGCTAACCCGCCGTTTTAACACAAACTGCGATTAGTATTATTTTTGAACAATATCAGGCGGGTAGATAAGCAGTATTAAGAAGGTCATCGAACCTGGACGGAGGTTAATCCAGGTCGATTTGGCGAAATTGCGGCATTAAGTCAGGATCAATGCACGCCCAGACGCCAGGCAAAGTAGATTTCTTCTTTTAATTCAGCAGAAGAGAGAGTAAGCAGGTCAGCAAATTCAAGTTCTAGTTGTTTCAGACGTTTGAGATATTGGGCAGGTGAAAGATTGCTCTGGTCACGGCGTAAAAATTCAATGGCCAGCTGGGTGGGATCAAGTTGAGTAGACATAGCATCCTCGCTTTTAGACAAGACCTGCACAGTATACCACCGTTTACTGTGCAGATAATAACCAAAAGCAATATGCGTCACACTTTTCTGGTGACAACGTCACAAAATAGCGGTCGTCAATCGTGACGAACAGCACAAACGCCCTTTCTCATCGAAGATTTCAATCTGCCAGACCTGGTGACGCGAACCGAGATGCAACGGTTTGCATACGCCGCGCACCCGCCCTTCTCGTGCCGAGCGGACGTGGTTAGCATTGATTTCCAGACCAACCACTTTTTGCTCACCTTCGGTACATAAATAACCGGCAACGGAACCGATACTTTCGGCCAGTACCACGGATGCACCTCCATGCAGCAACCCGAAAGGCTGCTTTGTCCGTGAGTCTACTGGCATTGTCGCTTCAAGGGTGTCATCACCAATATGTTCAAAGCGAATATCCAGCAATCCCACCATGTTTCCTTCCCCCATAGCATTCAGTGCTTCCAGGGTGATTTTTCGTTTCCATATCATTTAATAATCTCCAGTAAAGCCTGCACAGGATGGCGTACCCCTGTGCCTTCAACCCGTTTTACCTGACTACGGCAGGAATATCCGGTCGCCAGACAGCGGTTACGCGGCAGTCGCTGCATAGCCTGATGCCAGGATAATTCATAGATCCCGAGCGAATTTTTATGGTTTTTCGCTTCATGTCCGTAAGTCCCTGCCATGCCGCAGCACCCCACGCTGACATTTTCCAGTTTCGCGCCAAAACGGGCAAATATTGCCGCCCATTGTGCTGGCGCGCCCGGCAAGGCGGTAACTTCGGTACAGTGACCAAAGAAATACCATGATTCACCGCTGACTGTAGCCACTGGCTGTGACTCAAGTGCGCTTGCCAGCCATTCATTTGCCAGTAAGACGTTAAACTCGCCACGCTCCTCGCCCAGAGCCAGTTTATATTCATCGCGATAACAAAGTACCAGCGCCGGGTCGACGCCTACCATTGGCATACCCAGCTTCGCCATACGGTTGAGGAAATCCGCCGTCTTTTTCGCCGTCTTCGCAAAACGATTAAGAAAACCTTTGAGATGCTGGGCTTTTCCATTTGGCGAAAATGGCAGTAACACGGGCTGGAAACCTAATTTTTCGACCAGACGGACAAAATCCGCCACCACTTGAGCATCGTAATAGCTGGTAAAGGGGTCCTGCACCACCAGCACCGTGCGCGCTTTCTGCTCTGCATTGAGAGCTTCAAGCTGTTCCAGCGTCATGTTTGCCGAGCGATGCCCCACCATTTGTTGTTGTAGCGAGGGGACCGACAGCAGCGGCAAATCAACCATGCCGATATGTTTTTCCGAGAGTTTGCGCACCAGCGGCTGGTTAATGAAGAAGTTAAAGGTTTTCGGCGCGCGTGCCATCAGCGGTGCGTAACTCTCAACCGTAGCGACGAGGTGGTCGCGCAGCGGGCGTAAATAACGGGTGTGATAGAGTTGCAGGAAACGAGAGCGAAACTCCGGCACATCAATTTTGATGGGGCACTGAGTCGAACAAGCTTTACAGGCCAGACAGCCCGACATCGCCTCTTTGACTTCGTGTGAGAAGTCATATTCGCCTTTATTCGCATGCCAACTATTGCGCGTGCGGGCAATTAACGTCCGCAAACTGACGCCGGATTCAGGCAGTTCTTGTTCCAGTTTGAGTGGGTCAACGCCGCGATCCGCCAACAAACGCAGCCATTCACGTACCAGCGTTGCGCGCCCTTTCGGTGAATGAATCCGGTTCTGGGTGATCTTCATCGACGGACACATCGGACTACGAGCATCAAAGTTGAAGCATAAACCGTTGCCGTTACACTCCATTGCACCACGCCACTGCTGGCGTACCGCAATGGGGATCTGTCGATCGAATGTACCGCGCTTCACCGCGTCCACTTTCATCATCGGCGCATCGAGACCTTCTGGCGGGCAAATCTTCCCGGGGTTGAGTCGGTTATGCGGGTCAAATGCCGCTTTCACTTTACGCAGTTCTGCAAAAAGTTCCTCACCGAAAAACGCCGGGCTGTATTCGGCGCGAAAACCTTTGCCGTGTTCGCCCCACAACAAACCACCGTATTTCGCGGTAAGCGCCACTACATCATCAGAGATTTGCTTCATCAAAATCTCTTGTTGTGGATCGCACATATCCAGCGCCGGACGGACGTGCAAGACACCTGCATCGACGTGACCGAACATACCGTAGCTTAAGCCGTGGCTGTCGAGCAGCGCGCGAAATTCAGCAATATAATCCGCCAGGTGTTCCGGCGGTACGCAGGTATCCTCAGCAAACGGAATTGGCTTAGCAGCACCTTTGGCATTGCCAAGCAGACCAACGGCTTTTTTGCGCATCGCATAGATACGTTCAACACCCGCCAGCTCGCGGCACACCTGCCAGCCGATCACTCCTGCCTGTTGGCTGGCAATCAGCTCATCCAACCGCGCACAGAGTGCATTTACCCGCTCATCAATCAGCGTCTCATCATCACCAGCAAATTCCACAATGTTCAGCCCGAGCATCTCTTTATCAGGCACATCGGTAATCAGTTCACTGACGGAATGCCAGACAATATCTTCCCGTGCAAGGTTGAGCACTTTTGAGTCCACCGTCTCTACCGAAAGCGCCCGCGCCTCAACCATAAACGGCGCGTTACGCAGCGCGGAGTCAAAAGAGTCATATTTGACGTTCACCAGACGGCGTACTTTAGGCAAGCGCGTAATATCCAGTCGCGCTTCGGTAATAAAGGCCAGCGTCCCTTCTGAACCCGTCAGAATGCGCGTCAGGTCGAACTCGGTCATCTCATCGTTAAAGACATGACGCAGATCGTAACCGGTAAGAAAGCGGTTAAGCTTGGGGAAGTTGTCGATGATTAACTGGCGTTGCTGACGGCAACGTTGATAAACCGTGTTATAAATTCGCCCGATTGTGGTATTGGATTTACCCAGCGTTTCCGCCAGTTCGACGGGTAAAGGTTGCGTATCGAGAATATCGCCCCCCAACAACACCGCGCGTACGCCAAGTACGTGATCTGACGTTTTGCCATAGACCAGCGATCCCTGACCGGATGCATCGGTATTGATCATCCCGCCGAGCGTTGCCCGGTTGCTGGTCGAAAGTTCTGGCGCAAAAAAGTAGCCAAAGGGTTTCAGGTACTGATTGAGTTGGTCTTTAATCACCCCGGCCTCAACGCGCACCCAGCCCTCTTCAGGGTTAATTTCGATGATGCGGTTCATATGGCGGGACATATCAACAATAATCCCCTGGTTGAGCGCCTGACCGTTAGTGCCGGTGCCGCCGCCGCGGGGGGTAAAGATCAACGATGAATAGCGTTCCTGCGCGGCAAGACGGGCGATCAGCGCTACATCTGCAGTTGAACGCGGAAATACCACCGCATCGGGGAGAAGTTGGTAAATACTGTTGTCAGTCGACATTGTCAGACGATCGGCATAACTTGTCGCCGTATCGCCGGTAAAACCCTGTTGCTCCAGCTCTTGCAAAAAATTAAGCACCAGTTGAACGACGCCGGGTGCCTGGGAAATCTGTGGAATCATTATATTGACCCTTTCCTGCGGTCTGTGATGAGAGATTAATCGTTTGCGTATTGCCTGAGTTGTTGTACCACATTTTTTTCTAACACGCCCATCAGAATTAAGGGCAGAATCGACCTGTTAAAAACCGCCGAAATTGCTCATCATTATGCAGGTGAGTTTCGCGTGTTCACGTCGCGTCGACGATTTGACGCACAAAAAAGGTGAAAAGTAGTTATGGTAAATGTTCGTCAGCCCAGGGATGTCGCACAAATTCTGCTTTCGGTGCTGTTTTTAGCCATCATGATTGTGGCATGTCTGTGGATTGTACAACCCTTTATTCTCGGCTTTGCATGGGCCGGTACAGTGGTTATCGCCACCTGGCCGGTATTGTTACGTTTGCAAAAGATCATGTTTGGTCGCCGCTCTCTCGCCGTTCTGGTGATGACGCTGTTATTAGTGATGGTGTTTATCATCCCTATTGCTTTGCTGGTTAACAGTATCGTCGACGGCAGCGGCCCGCTAATTAAAGCCATTTCCAGTGGTGACATGACGTTACCCGATCTGGCGTGGCTTAATACCATTCCGGTGATTGGCGCGAAGCTATATGCAGGCTGGCACAATTTGCTGGATATGGGGGGGACGGCGATCATGGCGAAAGTCCGTCCTTATATTGGCACCACCACCACCTGGTTCGTTGGACAGGCGGCGCATATCGGGCGCTTTATGGTGCATTGTGCGCTGATGCTTCTCTTCAGCGCCCTGCTGTACTGGCGCGGTGAACAGGTGGCACAAGGCATTCGCCATTTTGCAACCCGTCTGGCAGGCGTTCGCGGAGATGCCGCCGTGCTGCTGGCGGCACAGGCTATCCGCGCGGTGGCGCTGGGTGTGGTGGTGACGGCGTTAGTACAGGCAGTGCTTGGCGGTATCGGCCTCGCCGTATCCGGCGTACCTTATGCAACTTTGCTAACGGTGTTAATGATCCTCTCCTGCCTTGTCCAGCTTGGACCGTTGCCGGTACTGATTCCAGCGATTATCTGGCTCTACTGGACTGGCGATACCACCTGGGGAACGGTATTGTTAGTTTGGAGCGGGGTGGTTGGCACGCTCGATAACGTCATCCGCCCAATGTTAATTCGCATGGGTGCCGATTTACCGCTGATCCTGATCCTCTCTGGCGTTATTGGTGGTTTGATTGCTTTCGGGATGATCGGTCTGTTTATTGGTCCGGTTCTGTTAGCCGTTTCCTGGCGTCTGTTTGCCGCGTGGGTGGAAGAAGTCCCACCGCCGACGGACCAACCGGAAGAAATTCTCGAAGAACTTGGCGAAATCGAGAAATCGAATAAGTAATTTCTCATCAGGCGGCTCTGCCGCCTGATTGTTAACCCCTG
>ENA-UOJT01002000-UOJT01002000.1-human-gut-metagenome-genome-assembly--contig:-C15-NODE-2000-length-12468-cov-6.571337_pt1 | contig 12468 bp, 7 predicted proteins | sample MGYA00242357_ERZ723904 | MGnify/ENA metagenome assembly ERZ723904 | reverse complement strand
TGCTGGAAGTGTCGGGCAGGAGTCAGTTCAAAGGGAGAAAGTTTTTGGCTTCGGGACTTGCCGACTGTGACATTTCCGGTATGAGTACCGCCTCGGTCGCAGCGGCGGGATCGCTGAAATATTGTGTGAGCGGTATGAGCGAATTCAACTATTCGGGCGAACCTGTGGTTATCTCGACATCGGTCGATAACGCCACGGTTCGACACCGTTGATCGACTGCGGGGCCGATTCCTGTAAGGGTGTACTATATTGTCGTACACCCATTTATTGCAGATTATATGAATTATGAATGAATGCAATATTCTTTCAATATTCGTTATTTTGAAGTCCTTTTGCTCCGGATTTTTCGTATATTTGCAGGACGTGGAGCAATCCTGTGGACCGGCATGAGCGAAGTCGTCCGCCGCCGGATTTTTAGGGTTTACTCCGATGTTTCCGACTTTATCTTGAAAGGTAATGGCAATAGAAAAAAAATATGTTGAAACTCCGCTGATGAAGCAATATTATGCGGTCAAAGCGGTGCATCCCGATGCGATTCTCCTGTTTCGTGTCGGCGATTTTTACGAAACTTTCGGCGATGATGCGATCAAGGCCAGCGGAATTCTGGGCATCACCCTGACGCGACGTGCCAACGGAGCCGCGACATTCGTCGAGCTGGCAGGGTTTCCCTATCATGCGATCGACACCTACCTACCCAAGCTGGTCCGAGCGGGCGAACGCGTGGCGATCTGCGAACAGCTCGAGGATCCCAAACAGGTGAAAGGACTCGTCAAGCGGGGCGTCATCGAGCTGGTTACGCCGGGCGTCGTTCTGGGCGACAACCTTCTGGCCAACAAGGAAAACGTCTACCTGGCTTCGGTTTACTTCGGCCGGCAGACCACGGGCGTGGCCTTTCTCGACATTTCGACCGGCGAATTCTACGTGGCCGAGGGACCGGACAACTACATCGACAAACTCCTGTCGAATCTCTCGCCCAAAGAGATCATCTACCAGCGGGGATTCGACGAGCGGTTCCGGCAGGCTTTCGGCACGAACTACTACACCTACAAGCTCGACGATTGGGTCTTTTCGGAGGAGCTGAACCGCGAAAAGCTCTGCAAGCAGTTCGGCACGCAGTCGCTCAAAGGGTTCGGCATCGACCACATCTCGGCAGGCATTTCGGCCGCCGGCGCCATCCTCTACTATCTGGAATTCACCGAACACAAGGAGATCGGCCACATTGCATCGATCTCGCGGATCGACCAGGACGACTACGTGTGGATCGACAAGTTCACCATCCGCAACCTGGAACTCTTCACCACCAACGGTTCGCGCGACAGGAGCAGCTTCGCAAACGTGATGGATCGTACGCTCACGCCGATGGGCGGCCGTCTGCTCAAACGCTGGATAGCCATGCCGATCCGCGACATCGGGCGCATCAACCGGCGGCTGGACGTGGTACAGCGCTTCGTGGAGGACAGCGATCTGGCGGAAGCCGTCGGCGAGCAGGTCTCGCTGATCGGCGACCTGGAACGCATCGCTTCGCGTATCGCCGCCGCGCGCGTGACGCCGCGCGAACTGGTGCAACTGAAAAATTCGCTCGCTGCGATCGAACTGCTCAAAGCGATCCTCGAATCGACGGACGACGGGAATCTCCACCGGCTCGCCGCCGAGATCGACGTGCTGGCGCAAATGCGCCTGAAACTCGAACGGGAGATCTATCCCGATCCGGCGAACAACCAGATTCAGAAGGGCGGCGTAATCGCCGACGGGGTCAATCCCGAGCTCGACGACCTGCGCCGCATCGCTCTGCACGGCAAGGACGTATTGCAGCAGATCCAGCAGCGCGAGAGCGAACTGACGGGTATCCCGTCGCTCAAAATCGGCTACAACAATATCTTCGGATACTTCATCGAGGTGCGTAACGCCCACAAGGAGAAGGTACCCGATACGTGGATCCGCAAGCAGACGCTTTCCAACGCCGAGCGTTACATCACCGAGGAATTGAAGGAGTACGAAGAGAAGATTCTCGGCGCCGAAGACCGCATCCTGACGCTCGAACAGGAGATTTACAATGCGCTGATCGCCTTCGTTTCGCAGTCGCTGTCCCAACTGTTGCGCGATGCACACGCCGTGGCGCGCGTCGACTGTTTCCTGTCGTTCGCCCGCATCGCGCGCGAGCGCAACTACGTGCGCCCCGAACTGGACGACGGGGCGCGCATCGACATCGAACAGGGGCGTCATCCGGTCATCGAGACGCTGATGCCCGTGGGCGAGAAATATATCCCCAACGACATCCGGCTCGACGACGAGGAGCAGCAGATCGTGATGATTACCGGCCCCAACATGTCGGGTAAGTCGGCTCTGCTGCGGCAGACGGCGCTCATCATCCTTATGGCGCAAATGGGCTCGTTCGTTCCAGCACGCCGGGCGCACATCGGCGTGGTGGACAAGATTTTCACCCGTGTCGGCGCGTCGGACAATATTTCGCAGGGCGAGTCGACCTTCATGGTCGAGATGCTCGAATCGGCCAGCATCCTGAACAACATCTCCGACCGCAGCATCGTGCTGCTGGACGAGATCGGCCGAGGCACGAGTACCTACGACGGCATTTCGATCGCCTGGGCGATGGTCGAATACCTGCACAACCACCCCACGGCCCATGCGCGGACGCTCTTCGCGACCCACTATCACGAGCTGAACGAGATGGAAAAGATGTACCCGCGCGTGAAGAACTACCACGTCACGGTCAAGGAGATGAACAACACGATCGTCTTCCTGCGCAAGCTCGAACGCGGCGGCACGGAACATTCGTTCGGTATTCATGTCGCCAAAATGGCCGGCATGCCGGCGTCGGTCGTGTCGCGCGCCGACGAGATTCTCAAAAACCTGGTGAAGGTCTACGGCACAGACGAGATCGTGCCGAGCAAAAGCCCCAAACTCCGAGGGCGCAAGCAGGCGTCGGTCAAGGATGCGGTCGAAGAGGCCGACAAGGGGGCGTCGATGCAGTTGTCGATGTTCCAGCTCGACGATCCGGTGCTGGTGCAGATCCGCGATCAGATCAAGGGACTGGACATCGATTCCCTTACGCCGCTCGAAGCGCTCAACAAGCTGAACGAGATCAAGAAGATCGCCGGTATCTGACAGTCGTGCAAGACAGGAGGCTGCCTCGAAAGGCAGCCTCCTGTCTTGTTTCAGTCGCCGGTCAGCGAATTGTAAGGGTAATGCCGCCCGTAATCCAGAAATTCGGACGACGAAGCCCGCCGAAATCGCAGTAATCGGTGTCGGTGATGTTGGCTAGATCGACGTGTAGAGCGACGATCCCTTTCTCCCATCGCAGGTGTCCGTCGAGCAGAAAATAAGGACTGAAATCGACCTCTTCGGTCTGCATTCGCCCTTTGTCGTCGGTCAGCAATTTCCCGTCGGCGTCGCGCAGGTAACGGTTGTAAAAGCCGTAACGATCGAAGAGGGTTCCGGTCACGGCCAGAGAGAAGCGACGCAGGAAACGAATCTCCGCGGCGAACGACAATTTGTGGCGCATGTAGTCGAGAATGCTCGACGTCCTCACGTCGCTCAGACGCGATGTGGTCAGATACCCGTAAGAGACTGTCGCGCGACGCACTGCTCCTTCGTCGGAACGATATCCGCCCGATGCCTCGATGCCGAATGTACCCAGATGCGACTCTTGCTCCGAGTGCCATTTGTCATATAGGGTCCGGTCGCCGATCGTCAGTTCGTCGCGCCACACCCAGTCGATTACATTGCGACCGTCGCGGTAGAAGAACTGTACGGAGGCATGCCATTTTTCGATGGCGTAACCTCCTCCGATATGGTAGGTGACAGCTCGTTCGGGTTTGAGATTCGGATTGTTGACCTGCGCTTCCGACGTATAGTAGAGGTCGGTGAACGTCGGTAACCGCATCGACTGTGCGGCTCCGGCTTCCGCTTGCCAGCCGCCGTTGCCGTAGCGTCCCGATACGGCCCAAGAGACCGACGTTCCGTAGGGCGTAAAGCTTGCACCGGCCGAAGCGGCGATAGCGAAACGGCGCCATCTCATGGAATGGCGCAGCCACAGATTGCCCACGTGGCGTTCGGCTTCGCACTTGTAGCGGCCGCGCGGAGCGGCCATCGGTTCGCCCAGATTGGAGCTGAAAATGTGGTGATAGATGTAGTCGCCACCCAACGAAGTGGAGCCTCCCCGCCACTGCAAGTCGCCCCAAAGCTCCGCTCCGACGTTGTCGGTGTTGTGGTAATTGGTCGGTGTACCGCGTGTCCATTCATAACGGTCGAAATTCTTGCGGTAACTTGCATCGGCGCAGATTCGGAAAAGCCCCCACTCCTTGATCCATCGCAACGAACCGAGCGCCGTGGCGGTCTGTTCGAACTGATCCGGATTGTAGGCGGCATAGAATCCGTTGGACCCGAAGCGCCGGCCCTGTCCGCCAGTCTGAAAGTCGAAGAATCCGGCTTTCGGCGAATCGTATGTCATACGGAGGTACCCGTTCACGTTGCGGAAGTCGGTATTGTGGATATATCCGTCGCTGCGACGCAGCGATCCGGCGGCGAAGAGCACGAGACGGTCGCGTGTAAGAGCTCCGGACAGATTGGTATAGCCATACCCGTGTTGCCCGCCTTCGGCTTTGAGCCGAAGATAGTTGCGATACAAAGGAACGGTCCGGACGTTGACTGCGCCGGCATAGGCACCCACTCCCGGAATTCCCTCGATGAGTTCGATACCCGACACGCAATCCATGTCGATCGGCAGCGAATGGGTCTGGTGTCCGGTGCGGGCATCGGTGAAATTGATGCCGTTGAGCAGCATCATGGTTTGATCGGGCGATCCTCCGCGGATCGAGATGTCTGCCTGCACGCCCTTGCCGCTACGCTCGCGAATGTCGATCGAAGGGCTGAGGCGAAGGGCGTCTTCCAGCGTCTGGAACGGCGCGGCAGCCTCTGTACCCCGATCGAAAACGGGCGTTTGCGACTGAATGCTGCGGGAGGGGCTTAGTCGTGTCCCTGTCACGCCGATCGGCTCGATTCGCATCACGCGGGATACGCCCGAGGTGTCGGCCTGTTGAGCCGCAGCCGTTTCAGTCGTCAGCAAGAGAATGGACATCCCGACCGCAAGCACCCCGATCGTCACTTGGCGGTGGAGGCTGGCGAACACGGCATAGTTCGTACGGCTCCAACGCTTGAAGCACGGGATCGGCTTCGCGGTTGAATGTTTCTTCATCTTGATGAAGTTTTTTAGATGGTTAATGAATAAAAACGAACATAGGCCCTGTCCAAAGGAGAAGCCTATGTTTTGTCGGTTACTTTTCGACGTGTCGTTTGCGCCACTCCCACGGCGCGACGTGGTCGGGCGAAGCCCAGATGCCGACGCCCTCCTCCTGTGCGAATCGCTCGGAGCGGATGTAGCGCAGTTCATTGACCGTATCGTTGCGATACCACGCAAATCCCGAACGCAGCATCAGATCGGCCACGTCGTCGTTGTCGCGCGTGGTGGCGATCACCCGCACGCCCTGCGGGGTGCGTCCGCCCTTGGGCGTCACCTCGACGCGGCGTTGCAGGATCATGTTGTAGAGGTATTTGCGCGCCTCGTACCCCTGCGGCTGTTCGATTTCGGGAGCCTCGATGCTGTACACGTTGTAGGTCAGCGTATCGCCTCCGTCGTCCAGACCGAGGAACGTATCGCCGTCCACCACGCTGATTACCCGCACGGGATAGCTGCGCTGGACGATCTCCGCCTGATGTCCTTTTCCCCGTCCGATGAGTTTCAGCCCCAGGACGGTCAGCATACCCACGGCGATCGTGGCGATCAGGACGCCGTTGCGGAGCTTCCGTTTGCGGCTGTTCCTGCGGTGCCGCCGGTGGTGACGGCGACGGGATGTTGTCGGGTTCGATTGTTCCGCCATAGTCTAATTGAGTTTTAGTCGAACAGGGCTTCGGTCTTCGCTACGACCTCCTCCGGATCGGGCGTGAGCGGGAAGACGAGGCTCGGTTCGAGATACCAGAGTTCCTTATCCTGCTGGCAGCGGTGTTCGCCGCCGCCCGTAATGTTGAGCATGACGATCTTCTCGGGGTCGATCCGCCCGTCGGCCACGGACTTGACGAGCGACGCCGTGGCGATTCCCGCCGCAGAGTAGATATCGATTCCCTCGGTCTCCTCGAACAGGGCGCGGGCCTTGCGTGCCTGTGCGTTCGTCGCTACCATGATGTCGCCGCCGGTGGCTTTGAGCGCGTCGTACAAACCGCCTGCCAGCGAATAGGGAGGTTTGCGGTTCGAGAGTACTTTGGCGTCGATGATTTCGGCGTCCCGACGGGCCTTGGCGGCTTCGTAGGGCAACATCTCGCGCGAATCGACCCGCCATGCGTCGAACATCGGGACGAAGGGGGCGTTCTGCGAGACGACGAGTTTCATCGTCTTGTTGCCGAAGCGGCCGTCCTCGTTCAGGCGCATGTTGGCCTCCCATGCTGCGATGGCGCCCGTGCCGCTGCCGACAGCCTGGAAATAGTAGTCCGGAATCTCGCCGATGGTCGTGGCGGCCGACAGCACCGTAGTGCCCATGCCGTCGCGGCGGGCGACATTCTTCGCGCCGCCTTCGGCGTAGAACTTCCGCGATTTGAGGGCCAGGTTGCTCAGGAAAATCGCGTCGAAATAGTCGCCGCCCCGTTCGGGACAGATCAGTTTGACGCAGGGGTTGAGCGGCCGGTCGAACCAGAGCGCCGAGATGTTCTCTTCGGGCACCGACAACAGCAGCGGAATGTTGTTGTCCGAGCAGACTTTGGCGAAGGCGCGCGCCGTATTGCCGGCCGAGGCGACCACCAGAATCCGGTTGTCGCCCTCGCGGATGCGGGCGCAGACGCTGTATGCTTCGGTCTCCTTGAAGGAGCAGGTCGTCATCTTCGCGCCGATCTCGGGATAATAGCCGTTGAAGGTGATATAGAGGTTTTTCAGGCCGAGGTAGTCGGCCAGACCTTTGCTTTTGTAGGTTACGGGTGCGCTCGAACCCTGCAACATGCGGCGGACCGGCAGCCAGTCGCAGAATTTGTAGAAGCCGTAGCTGTCGGGGCGCACGTCGATCTGCCGGACGGCGTAACGAGTGCGGATCATCGAAGGGATTTTGCAGCAGGGATCGTCGAGCATCCAGCCTTCGTCTTCGAACTGCCGCCCCGTAGCGACGCATTCGAGCGTGTAATGAGTGGGTGTAAAATTCTCCATGTAGTATCTTTGGGTATCTTTGGTTTTCAGGACATGCGCCCTTTGAAATCGGCGTAACCGAATTCCCGGACGATGCGGACGGCTCCGTCGGCGTCGGCGACGGCGATCGCGGGGTGCGCCACGCCGTTGAACATCGTGGTCTTGACCATCGTGTAGTGGATCATATCCTCGAATACGATCCGCTCGCCGACCTGCAATTCGTGGTCGAACGCCCAGTCGCCGCAGTAATCCCCCGCCAGACAGCTGTTGCCGCCCATGCGCCAGCGCCGGTCGCCTTCCTGCGGTTCGCGGGCCCCGACGATCGCCGGCTTGTAGGGCATTTCGAGGCAGTCGGGCATGTGGCAGGCGAACGACACGTCGAGCATGGCCGTGCGCACGCCGCCGTTTTCGACGATGTCCTCGACCGTCGAGACCAGATAGCCCGTGCGCCACGTAAAGGCGCTGCCCGGTTCGAGAATCAGCCGCAGGCGGGGATGGCGCGCCCGAAAATCGCGCAGCAGCGCGATCAGGTCGTCGCAATCGTAGTCGGCGTGGGTCATCAGGTGGCCGCCGCCCATGTTGAGCCACTGGATGCGGTTGAGATAACGGCCGAAATGCCGCTCTACGGCTTCGAGCGCTTTGCGGAGATGCTCCGACCGCGATTCGCACAGCACATGGAAATGCAGCCCCTCGATCCCGTCGGGCAGACCGCCCTGCGCTTCCAGCTCCTCGGCGGTCACTCCCAGCCGCGAACCCGCCACGCAGGGGTTGTAAAGATCGGTCTCCACGGGCGAATAGCGCGGGTTGACGCGCAGACCGCACGAGATGCCGCGCAGCAGCGCCATTGCGCCGAAACGGCGGAATTGTCCGAGCGAATTGAAGGTGATATGGCTGCTGCAATCGAGTATCTCGCCGATATTGCGGTCGGTGTAGACCGGAGCATACGTGTGCGCCGGCTGCCCGAACTCTTCGCGTACCAGCCGGGCCTCGGCGGCCGAACTGGCCGTCGCGCCGTCGCTGTGACGCGCCAACAGGGGGAAGATACTCCACATGGCGCACGCTTTGAGCGCGACGATCACCTCGGCGCCCGACTCGCGGCGCACGCGGTCGACGACCGAAAGATTCCGCGCCAGCAGACGTTCGTCCAACAGAAAACAGGGCGAGGGAACCCGCTTGAAATCAATCATTCGTTGTTCAAAGAATTAACGTGCAAATATACATTAATATCGTAAAGCAGCACTAAGTATAAATACCCATTCCCGCAGAGACGAAGAAAAAGCGGAATTTACCCTGTGTAATCGGGTAAATTCCGCTGTCGGCCCGCCCTGCGGCGGAGCGGGTCAGCGCTTCGGCTCCTTGTCCGAGGCGAAGGCCTCGTCGACCTCGCGTTCGTTCCTGATACGGTCCGTGCGGGTGTAATCCTCCACCTGATCGACCAGTTCGTTGATGTTGTCCTCGAAATTCTGCTCGCAGGGCGTGCAGGTCGTCTGTTCGTCTTTCATAATTTTTATTCGTTTGATGTGATACGGTTTCCCTTCCCCGTGCAAATTGCATACAAAAAGACGATCCGTTCTGCACGGACACCGCGGAAAATCGTTCCGCGAGTTAGGAAAAACGGGGAAAATTTCGTAATTTTACGATTGAATAAATCGAAATCGTCTATGATATTCCTCACCGCAATGGATTTCACGCTTCCGCTGGCCGATCCCGTGCTGAAGTTTCTCATCATCCTGCTCATCATTCTCGGAGCGCCGTTGTTGCTGAACAAGATCCGCATCCCGCCGCTGTTGGGGCTCATCATCGCCGGAGCCGTGATCGGCCCCCACGGCTTCAACCTCGTCCTGCGCGACAGCAGCATCATCCTTTCGGGCACGGCGGGGCTGCTCTACATCATGTTCCTGGCGGGATTGGAAATCGATATGGGCGATTTCAAACGCAACAGCCTGCGCAGCCTGACTTTCGGTCTCTATACCTTCTGCGTGCCGATGGCGCTCGGTATCGTCGCGGGATACTACCTGCTCGGCTTTTCGTGGCTCACTTCGGTACTGCTGGCCAGCATGTTCGCTTCGCACACGCTGATCGCCTACCCCATTATCAGCAAGCTGGGAATCAGCAAGAACAATGCGGTCTGCATCACCGTGGGCGGAACGATGATTACCGATACGCTCGCGCTGTTGGTGCTGACGATCGTCGTCGCGCTCTCGACGGGTAACGCCGACGACATGTTCTGGGTGCGGTTGGGGCTGTCGATCACGGCCTTCACGCTCTTCGTTCTGTTGGGATTCCCCCTGATCGGGCGCTGGTTCTTCAAAAGGGTGCACGACAACATCTCGCAATATATCTTCGTGCTGGCGATGGTCTTTCTGGGTGCTTTTCTCGCCCAGCTGGCCGGACTGGAAGCGATCATCGGATCGTTCCTCGCGGGGCTGGCGCTCAACAGGCTGATTCCCGCCACTTCGCCGCTGATGAACCGTGTGGAGTTCGTCGGCAATGCGATCTTCATCCCGTTCTTCCTGCTCAGCGTCGGGATGCTGATCGACTACCGTGCTTTCTTTACCAGTTTCGAGACGATCAAGGTCGGCGCCGTGATGATCGTCGTGGCCACGGCGGCCAAGTTCATCGCCGCATGGCTCACGCAGAAGACTTTCCGTATGTCGGTCGATCAGCGGCGCGTGATCTTCGGGCTGAGCAATGCGCAGGCCGCAGCGACGCTGGCGGCCGTGCTGGTGGGCTACAACGTCATTCTGGGAACGACGCCCGACGGCGAGCCGATCCGGCTGCTGAACGAGAGCGTGCTCAACGGTACGATTCTGATGATTCTGGTCACCTGTACGATGGCGTCGTTTTCAGCGCAGAAGGGGGCGCACAATATCGCTATGGAGGAGTCGACGGACGTCGAGGAACCCGACCGGAACGAGGTGGAGATACTCATTCCGGTCAGCAACCAGGCCAACGTCGAGGAGCTGGTCAACCTGGGGCTGTCGCTCAAGCCGAAGCGCGCCAAGAACGGATTGCATGCGCTCACCGTCGTCGATGACAAGGGTTCCGACGGCACATCGGCGAAGCGCTCGAAACGGTTGCTGCAACTGGCCGTCGAGACGGCGGCGGCGACGGATACCCGTTTGCAGGAACTGCTGCGCTACGACCTGAGTCCGGCCAATGCCATTTCGGGCGTTATCCGCGAATGCGGCATTACCGACGTCATCCTGGGACTGCACGAACGCAAGGATATTTCGTCGGGATTCCTGGGGCGCGTGGCGGAGGGAACCATTGCCGACAACACGACCAACGTATTCATCTACAAGCCGGCGCAGCCGTTGTCGACCGTCAAGCGTCATCTGGTAGTCCTGCCGCCGCAGGCCGAAAAGGAGGCGGGGTTCCTCAGTGCGCTGGAACGTCTGGCCAACGTGGTCGGGAACACTGGTGCCAAGGCTGTGTTCTACGCCGCACCCGCCACGCTCGATCTGATTCGGGAACGCTTCGCGCGGTCGTCGAACGAAATCGGCTACGTCCCGTTCGCGAACTGGGAGGATTTCCTGATCGTTTCGCGCGACGTGCGTACCGACGATACGCTGTGGATCTGGATGAGCCGCCGCAACGGAGTCTCCTACGAATCGTCGATGGCGCGCGTTTCCCGCTATCTGGATCAGTATTTCAAGGGCAATAACTTCGTGTTGGTCTATCCGTTGCAGGCCAGCATCGACGAAGGATCGCGTTACCTCACCTGACCTTTCGGCCGGTTCCGGCAGCCGAAATCCGCTCGAATCCGCGTAACGCCTGCACAGCCGGATCGGTTCTCGCGGCCGAAGAGGACAGAGTCTGCATCGAAACAATCCGGCCTGCATTTCAATGCAGGCCGGATAAGAAGTTGTCGATTTGTTCGTAGCGAGAGAGAGACTTGAACTCTCGACCTCATGATTATGAATCGTAATTTGCCTATTTTTAGCGGTTTTTGCCTATTTCTCGCTTGTTCTGTAAATACCTGTATTTCAGTCGAAAATATAGCTATTTTATTTCAAACTATTTTTGTTTATTTCGATTAAATCCGTATATTTGTGTCGAAATTGTGTACCGGAAACCAAAATTTATACACAGATGAACTACTCGAAAGACGGCATCACGGTTGCTCCTATGCTTGATGTCTCGCATCCGAAAAAGTCCGGCAGGTGTCCCGTAAAAATTCGCGTCACCTACAAACGCACCCGAGGGTACTACCCCACCGGAAAGGATCTGACGCCGGAGGAGTGGTCGGCGCTGTCGACGACGAAAGCCCGCGCCCTTGTGTCGATCCGCAAAGACATTGAGAGCAGCTACCAAATCGTGCGGGCGGCCGTTGAAGAGTTGGCCACGGCGGGAGCGTTTACGTTCGACGCTCTCAACAACCGGTTGAAGGGTGCAACGTCCGATACGGTAAACACGGCATTTCGGGCGAAAATGGACGAGATGAAAGCCGCGGGGCGTGTCGGTAGTATGATAGCATACCGCGGCGCCCTCCTCGGTATAGAACGGTTCGCAGGGGCGCACATTCCATTCGATGTCGTCACCCCGTCGTGGCTGGGGAAATACGTGGCGTTCCTTTCATCCGAGGGTAAAACACAGACAACTGCCGCAATCCACCTGCGGCACCTGCGGGCAATTCTCAACGAGGCACGCAGACAGGGAATCGTCAAAGAGGCACAGTACCCGTTCGGGCGGGGCCGTTTTGAAATACAGGAAGGCGAAGGGCGCAAAATGGCCCTTACGTTGGAGCAGATAGGACAGATAGCCCGATATGACGACGGAAGCGATGCAACGGCCAAATACCGCGATTATTGGCTGTTCCTGTACTTGTGCAACGGGATCAACGTCGCGGATTTCGTGCGGTTGAGGTATCGGGACATCGTAAACGGGGAAATCTGTTTCGTGCGGCAAAAGACGGCACGGACGACAAGAACCCGCAAGGAGATACGGGTAGTAGTGACCGACCGGATGCAGGCTATTATCGACCGCTGGGGAAATCCTCCGGCTCCGGATCGGTTCATCTTTCCGGTATTGGACGGGTCGGAGGATGCGATGCGGCGGAAATTGAAAACACAGTATTTGACGCGGGCGATCAACAAACGAATGGCGACAATCGGCGAAGCTCTCGGAATCGGTAATATATCGACCTACACGGCGCGCCACTCCTTCGCTACGGTATTGAAACGCGCCGGCGCAAACATTGCCTATATTTCGGAATCGCTGGGGCACAATGACCTGAAAACAACGGAAAACTACCTTGCCAGCTTCGAACGGGAGGAGCGGGTATA
>ENA-UOJT01001989-UOJT01001989.1-human-gut-metagenome-genome-assembly--contig:-C15-NODE-1989-length-12525-cov-6.808821_pt1 | contig 12525 bp, 11 predicted proteins | sample MGYA00242357_ERZ723904 | MGnify/ENA metagenome assembly ERZ723904 | reverse complement strand
TAGAGGCCGGCATGTCACTGAAAAAACTTCCGGCAGAAAAGGTAAAGACCAAGCGACAGGTTCCCCCGGAGAACTGGCAAGTACTGTATGGCCAATACAAAGAGAATCTCCGCCTTTGTTTCCTGCCTATCAATGAGGAAACCAATCAAGGCTATTGGTTTGGTTTCGAATCGGAGATACAGAAGCCGGAACCCGTATTCAAAGCAATGAATTAACTGAAAAGATAAATGGAAGACAAGACCATAGAAAAAGTAGATTTCTCCATCGAGGAACTGGAAACCAATTATTATGAATGTACATTTGACAAATGTAACTTTTCAGATAAGCCTATCGGAAGAGTTATATTCGAAAAATGTACATTCAAAGAGTGCAACCTTTCATTAGTAAAAACCAGCAATACCTCTTGGTTGGATGTCCTGTTCACCGATTGCAAAATGACAGGCATCAACTTCAGCCTCAGCAACCGCTTCGGCTTGTCTGTGGAATTCCATAATTGTCTGTTGTCATACGCCCTTTTTACTGAGATGAAACTGAAAGGAACCCATTTTATAGGGTGTGATTTGCAAAACACAGACTTTATGGAAACCGACCTTTCCAATGCAGTATTTAAAGATTGCGACCTTTGTTATGCTTCTTTCCATCATACCAACCTGGAGAAAGCAGATTTCACTACTGCACGCAATTATGCTTTAAATCCTGCTGCCAACCGTCTGAAAAAAGCGAAGTTCTCCCGCTATGGCCTGGAAGGGTTGCTTACAGGATTAGGAATAGAAGTTGTCGATTAACTTCTCCTTGTATAACTTGGGAGTAGGTGCAGTACTACAAGGTAATGTAACCCAAACAGTTGTGCCTACACCTACTTCCGAAGTCAGCCCAATAGATCCACCCATACATTCCGCAATGGACTTACATATAGGCAACCCTAACCCAACTCCTTGTGTAAAAGAGTCCACTTTTTCAAAACGTTCAAAAATACCAGGCAATTTATCCTGCGGAATACCACATCCGGTATCCGTTACCTTTATCTCAATACCTTGTTCTGTAACGCCATAAGTAATATCAATATACCCTTCCTGAGTATGCTTCAAAGCATTGGACAAGAAGTTATTCAATATCTGTTTCACACGCTTTGTATCCAGTTCAGCCATATAGCCCTGTCTCGGTTTATGAATACGGATATCCAGTCTTCCGGCTGCTTTCATCCTGTACTCGGTAGCACTTTCCATTATCAAGTCGGACAGACAGAACCACGTGGGATGCAGATCTATATACCCCGCCTCTATCTTCGAAATATCAAGAATATCATCCACTATTTTCAGTAGAAGCGCATTGTTGTGATTGATCAAATTACAAAATTCTTTCTTTTCCGCTATATCCTCAGTATCCGCCAATATGCTGGAGAAACCAACAATAGCATTCAAAGGAGTACGGATTTCGTGACTCATATTTGCCAGGAAAGCCGTCTTCAGTCGATTGGCTTCCTCTGCTTTGTCTTTCGCTTTCCGCAAATCGCTTTCCAGCTTTTTCCTCTCGTCAATAATCTGGGTACCTCCAATCAGAATAGCAGGTTTTCCGTCCTCATCATACTCATATACGGCGCCATAGATATTTCTCCAGGATAAAGTATTGTCCGCATTCTGATATAAGAACTCTTCATCGATAAGCTTGGAACAACCTTTTATGGGGGTCAGAACGACTTGTGTAAACTATGAGTGAGGTGAAACTGGGTTGGAAAGCCGATGTATAGGGCGATTGAGGGGGATTGACATGGATGACCCGATTTAAAACGAAATGTAACAATGGGCAACATTTGGGTTACATTTTCGGGGTGAAATGGATTACATTATGCCTCGAATGTTACATCGACACACAAAGATAGGTTATTTAGGCTATATAATTAGCTAAATAGCCTATCTTTTTTATTTGGAGGGTGATTATTCCCTCTCGCAACGAATGAGGTGAGACTGCTTTATAATAGCTCTCTTAGTGAGCACAGAGCCGCCGTCAGACAGTCCAGCGTGGAGAAGGGTACTTTGTTTCATGCCGATTTCAACATCGCTTAAAACGGAATAAATGGCACTGATGCTACCGAAATAATAATCTTTCTTCTCGAATATGAGATGTACATGGATTACCTTGGTCATATAGTTGGTATTTAGAAATTTTATTTGCAAAGATATTCCAAATAATAATTATATAGAAGTATCTAAGGTACAAATATCATGTTTATAAGTACGTTTTGTCGTATTTTTCCGTGCTGCATTTTTGCAGCACGGACCGGGCTTTGGAAATGAGAATACGAAATATAGAATTACAATATAATATGGATAAGAATTAAAGATATGGCAGGATTAGTAAGTACAGGAATCGCAGGGTTTATCACTTCTGCAAAGTTCACGGGTAAAAAGGTATTGAATGCCGCGGGTGAATTGGTCTCTGAGATGGTTGAGCATTTCGTTTCCGGGTTCGCCGGCTATGGTTGGAAAATCTGGGAGTACGTAAAGGGTAAATGGATGCTTGAGATCGACTCCATCCGGGTGCGTGAACAGTTTATCGTGTTTGAGATGCTGGTGTCCAAGATGCGGGCTATCATTGGTTCGTTGGGTATTAGTCAAGCGTGCGGTAAGATTGCCGCTGTTACGCTATCCGAAGATGGCACAGAGTATCTCATCACCTTGGAGGATGAGACCATGAGCTTTGTCGCTCATGACTTCATGCGTTGCCAGACCTATACAGGAACTAAACAGACGTTCTACCATGTCGAGATTGCATCCGTTGTGGATGATGTGATTCATGTGCCGGTGTCGGAGTTTGACGAAGATGAAGAGGGCAATGTAACCAATCCTCCGGAGGTTGGAAATGATGTCGTGCAATTCGGTAACTCGGTCAATAAGAACCGGCAGTCCGCTATATATATCCATGCCGATGAGAGTGGCCAGCCTGCCATTGATATCATGTTCGACATTGACAGTAAGGACTGGACCGGCAAGGTTAAAACACGCCTTGGCGGCGATATTCCCGGGGGAGGCGGTGTACGGGGATTTTTCTGCGAAAACGGCATGATAAAGGGTACCGATACCAGCGGTCATACTGTTTACTGCATCTATCCTGACGGTACGGCTGAGTTTGGTGATGGTTCCGCCAGGTTCAATACAGACCGGTCCGGATCTCTTGCCGGTGGCGCGATTTCTTGGGCATGGGATGCTGACAAGAATAAATATGTCTGTACGATGGGGAATGTACTTCTCAGTTGGGATAATCTTGATGAAGAATCCAAAGAGAATTTGAAAGGCAAGGACGGCATCAATGGCACCAATGGCAAGGATGGAGAAGACGGCACCAATGGCACCGACGGCAAGGATGGTATAGACGGTACCGATGGCAAGGACGGTGAAGACGCTATATTGTACGTCATAGAATTTTATATCGGCGGTATCCGTATTAGCGACATTCCGTGTGACATGCACGGTGTTCCAATTTCCGGCAATACCGTTATAGCTAAGTTATATCGTATCACCGGAAGTATTAAGGAAGAGTACGTTCCTGGCCGGTGGCGCGTGTCTTATTTAAAGGAAGGTGTTGAAGTACTTTCCATTCAGCCTTTGGAATCGCTTAACTTTATAAACATATCCCTTGACATATCATCGGCTTATGACAGTATTGCGGTAAAGGTCTATGAAAAGTCAATTCCTGATTATGTGTTGATCACTGAAGGCTCAATCTCTAAGGTGATGGCCAATGTTCCGGACTGGTTGGTAGGTTGGGACACCAATAAAGTACAGATAGGCGGCGAGTATATGATATCTCCGAAGCTGTTTACGGGCAAGAACACCGGAACTGCCGAAGAGCCGATATTAACCGGTATCGTGCAGGGTGACAAGTGTATAACCATTGATGGTGTTGAACGGTCCGGTATTTATGCTTTAGTAGAAAACGAGATAATGTTTGAGCTTGATCCGGAGAATGGAAAATACAAATTCAATGGCGAGATCAACGCTACAGGTGGAGTTTTCAAGAATATTAAATCTCCCAATAATTCTTTCAGGATCAATGAGGTTGGAGATATAGAAATTGTAGGTAAGATTTCGACTTCATTGAATGGCACTCGTATTGAGATTGATCCTGATACTAATAGTCTCAAGATGTACAATCAAAACGATACGGAGGTTGGAAGCCTGAGCTTTTTTGAAAGTGAATGGAATGGTGTTATTAATTATCTTCCACGCCTTAGACTGCGCAGGTATGTAGATAATATACTATACGATGAAGTTTCAATAACCAATGGAATAATCTTTTGCTCTCAAAAAGTAAATTCCGATGATTATTCCTGTCAATTGACACCTTCTCATGGCTTAACCTTCTTCAAAAATGGAGAGCCGACCAAGTATTATTTAAAAGCGTAATAATAATACCCGTCCTGCCAATCACGGGCGGGACGGGTTAACGAAAAATTACGATGTGACCTTAACAGTCAATTTGAATGCAAATATAAAAAAGACTATATTTAATATCCTTTTAAGAGTCATTTAAAATCAAATGAAAATTCACATTTCGTTTTGTGTTAACAGCTGCAAAAAGCATACATTTCGTTTTATAGATGAGTTACATAACGTTTTGCGGTTTATACTTTCTCCAATCCATCTATCGCTTCATAGATTCTTTTTCTGTATTCCGGCAATATATGCGACAGGTGCTCATCCGCATTTACTACTACAGCTCCCTGCTCCCCCTTCTCCGGATTTCCTTCCCAGATAATCTCTTTACGTTTCAAATCCCACTTCCAGAGTTTCAGCTTAATGGCTTTCACCAACAAGTGGTGTTGAAGATTTTGCTGTTTCAGTTGTTGCTGCTTCTGCTCCAACTCCTGCATCAAAAGATTATAAGGTTTCATTAATTCCTGTTCACCATTCATAGTGGTACTTCCAGAAAAGCGGTTGCGAATTTTATTATATTTTCGGAAATAATAGACTGCCGCTATCAGTGAAGCAATGAAGGCAAACAGAGTTATTAAATATAAAATATACATCATAATTCAGGTTATCCTTATAATTGAACCACAAAGAAACTCAATTCTCAGATAACCCTTAAATTATATCTTCGACTGATTATTAAAAAAGGTACTCAAGGTTATTAAAAAAAGTACCACCCATCTAATACACAAGCACTTAAGAATCTATTTCTTTTTGAGCATTCTTAAATTCCGAAGGAGTCATTCCTGTTTTTCCCTTAAACAACTGATGGAATGTAGGCATGCTGTTGATGCCCGATGATTCAGCTATTGCACGCAAAGTATAATCGGGTTGTTCCTTCATTAAATGTATCGCATAATTCAGGCGCAGGTTATTGATATATCCGCTCAGGTTGGTGTCCGTATTCTCCTTTATCATCTTGGCAAAACGGGTATTATTCATGCGGACAATTTTGGTCAGTTCCTCCCTCGACAAGTCGGGAGAAAGATACATTTTATCCCGCTTTATAATGTAATCCAATTTCTCAAAAATCATCTTGTTCATCTGCTTATCCTGCTCTTCGTTATCACCGGATTCGTCTTCCACTTTCTCTGGAAAAGAGAGATCTTTCTCTACGCCCAGTTGCGAGCGGTCCATTTCTTCCTGCATGGAGAATTGCTCATTGATACGTTTTACCAACGCTTTATTTTTGTTTTTGATTACACAGTTTTGCAGCCAGAGTCTCCACAAAAAGAACAATGCCAGTAATGCGCCACTCAGAATACATATCAGCGTAATGGTTCGAATCTTCAGCTGAAACGCCTGCTTCGAGATGCGGGCTTCTTTCTCGTTTAACTCATAAAGTGCATCCAGTTCCAGTGCTGCATTCTGCTTTTCCCGCTGATAAATGCTGTCTTTTATTGCAGTGATATCCCTTTGAAGATTTATAACCGTTTTATAGTTCTCTAATTTAGCATTGGCTTGTATTTCCAAATTCAGGATGCTGAGATACTGGCTATTTAATGTATCCTGCTGACGCATTACTTCCTTAAAATCACGACAATTATCCAATGCAGCCTGATATTCTCCCAAAAGCAATAAATAAGGAGTAGCATCAAATTTACCATCAGGAGTGGAAGCAGCATTTGTCGACTTATATTTCTTATAATAGGCAGCTGCACGCTTTCGGTCTCCCGTCAAATGGAAAAGATAAGCCAATTTGGAGTATACATACGCAAATTGCAGATCCAATAAGTCCGCACGGATTTTCGGTTGTCCACTCATCCTGTCAAGCAATTTTTCGCGTTGCAGACCTATTTCCAAGGCCTCGTTCGATCGCTTGTCAGCAATCAAATAGCCCATCTTCACTCCATAGAAATAGGAAAGCATGACCTCATAGTCTTCATTTTTAGAATTATCGAGCAAGTCAATGGCCTGATCAAAGAACAGATACCCCTCTTCTTTGAAAGAAAGCCTTCTTTTGTTCTCTCCCATACAAAACAATAACTTACATTCGGACTGTATATCTTTAAGTTCGCGCGCCAGTTCCACCCCCTGAACAGCATAGCGCATGCTTTCCTTATATTCGCTTAGCAGAGAAAATAATTCAGCCATGGAAACCGTCATCCTCAACAAATGTGAAGGGTTATCGTGTGACAGGGAATCACTGACATAAGCCCTACGGGCATAATACAGAGCGGATTTATTTCTGTACATATTGCGATAAACCACACTGCGCAGCTCATCAACAACATTTAGAGGCATTGCACTGTTAACTTCAGCGTTATCCAATAATCGCAAGGTCCGAACAGGATCTTTCATATAATTCTTCATAATATACTCCCTGGTATATTGTTCTGGCTCACGATTATCCTCCCCTGCCCGAACAGGCAGAGACAAAAATCCTAATAAAAGGAAACACAAGTAATAGAAATGTCTCATAATATCTTTCTTATTCTTCTGTGTCTATTTTCTGATGGACTGCACAATCTGCACACATGCCCTTGATAACGTAATTTATTCCGGTCTGCATAAACCCTTCCGGAAGGTTGACCGTCGGAGCATGCACACTTCGGATGCAGTACGTCTTGTGACACTGCTCACAATAGAAATGCATGTGCTGGTCTTCCACCGTGCACATACAGCAATCTTCGCAAACCGCATATTTCAGCGAACCGCTTCCATCGTCCACTCCATGTATCAGGTGATGGGAAAGAAACAGGGTTAATGTCCGGAAGATAGTAGATTTATCAACCGTATCGAGTTTATCCTCCAGATCAGTCACGGACACGGCCCGCTTCATCTCCATCATAGTACGGAGAATCAGCAGCCGCATGGCCGTAGGCTTTATATCCCGCAGAGACAATTTATGCAAATATATTTCTTCCATATTTCTTAAAACTTCTTTCTCAATATACGGACTGAATTCAGCACCACCAACAAAGCTACGCCAACGTCAGCAAACACTGCCGCCCAAAGAGTGGCAAATCCGCAGGCACCCGCCAGCAACACCAACACCTTCACCGTAATAGCACCTACTATATTTTGCATCACTATCCGTCGTGTTGCCCGCCCTATAGAGATAGCGGTTGCAACTTTGGATGGCTGATCAGTCTGAATAACGACATCCGCGCTTTCGATGGCAGCGTCCGAACCTAACCCTCCCATGGCAATACCCACATCACTGAGAGCCAATACAGGAGCATCGTTCATACCATCTCCGACAAATGCGACAGACATACCCGGAACAGAATTGAGTTGTTCCAAATGAACGGCCTTATCTTCCGGCAATAAGTCACCGTAGGCTTTGTCAATTCCCAATTCCTTTGCAAAGATATTAACAATCTCTTGTTTATCCCCGGATAACATTTGAATATTATCTATTTTTAAAGCCTTTAATTTTTTAATAGCATCTACCGCATCCTCTTTCAGAGTGTCTGAAAGTAGCAGTTGTCCGGCATACTTCCCATCCACGGCACAGACCACTACCGTAGCTACACAATCCGCAAGTTCTTCGGGTACAGCTATCTGACGGTCAGTCAATAAACGGATATTACCGACAAGTACCTGATGGTGTTCCACCTCAGCTTCCAGACCGTATCCGGCCAATTCATTCAGAGAAGTCACAACCGCAGGTTTCACACCACGTCCGGAAGCATAGTGAACAATGGCTTGTGCCACAGGATGGGTACTTTTCTTTTCTACAGATGCCACTAAACTCAGTAATTCATCTTCGGGGATATCTGTTGCCTGTATGGATGTCACACGGAAACTACCGGTAGTCAACGTACCTGTCTTATCGAATACAACTGCATTGATACGGGTTATGGCATCCAGATAATTACTTCCTTTAAACAGGATACCTGTACGTGAAGCCGCTCCTATTCCGCCAAAATAGCCCAATGGGATACTGATAACCAATGCACAAGGACAGGATATCACCAGAAACACCAGTCCCCGATAGAGCCAGTCATTGAACACATAGTCAAATCCCGGATGCACAGCCGCAACAAGTGCAGGAAGAGCAACGATAAGAAAAGCCAACAGGACTACAATCGGTGTATAGATGCGGGCAAACTTCCGGATAAAAAGTTCCGCCGGTGCTTTCCGTTCCGCCGCATCCTGAACTAAAGTAAGAATACGTGCCAGAGTGCTATGATCATAAGGTTTCGTCACTTGTATGCGCACTGCCTGTCCGCTGACAATCATACCGGCAAGCACCTCGCCTCCTTCGGAGACATTGCGCGGCATACTCTCCCCCGTCAGTGCCGAAGTATCGAAGACGGCATAAGGATTTTGCAGGCTACCATCCAAGGGAACCCGTTCGCCGGGCTTCACTTCGATCACTTCTCCTACATTTACCTCACGGGGAGAAACAGTACTTAGTATCCCCTTTCGGTACACATCTACCTGTTCGGGACGTACATCCAGCAAATCCTTGATATTACGGGATGCCTGGTTCACAGCCTTATCCTGCAACATCTCCCCGATGGAATAGAGTAGCATTACTGCCAGTGCTTCCGGATATTCTCCGATATAGAAAGCTCCAAGGGAAGCCAATGCCATCAGCGAAAACTCATTGAACCAGTCTTTTTGCAAAATACTCTCCCAAGCTTCGCGCATCACAGGCAGTCCGACAGGCAGGAAGCCTATAAGAAACCAAAAGAACTCGATAACCGGATTAGCGAACCACGTCCACTCCTGATGCTGAAAGACAATACCCAACAGAAGGAAGACACCGGACAATACCGGAGCCCACCACTTCTTAATGATAGATTTCTCTTTTTCTTTGCTCTGCGAATGAGTATGTGAACAACAACACTGACATTTACTTTCCATAATCTTTTTACTTTATTTATCCGATACAAAGGTAGGGAATAGGAAATGCAACCGGGTTGCAAAAAGGATGCCCCACATCCTATTATCGAGATAATGCTTCAAAATTACCTCTTCTACGTCCGGAATACAATTATTTGGTTGCGGGAAGTTAAATATCGGCATATTAGTTAGGGGTTAGGAGTTCGGAGAGATGCCTTTTGGAAGGATTTTTTATCACCACCCCTTTAACCACCCTCCGACCCCTCTGAAACCCTTTATTGATGGGGGTTCTAGAAGTTGTTAAAAAAGGTTTTTAACCACCCTTTTAACCACATAATATATAATATACTAATGAATGTATTAAAATACATTATATCTTTTCGACTATTTTGGGTACGGATAAGTACGGATTTTTGTCGATAGATTCCTTCACCAGTAAAGGCATGCCCCACTGCCGGACTAAGGCTAATATCTGTCTCGGAGTCAGTATAGTGGTTTTGGGGGTGAACCCGGCCTCCGTCAATTCGGCCAACAGTGATGCGTGTTCTTTTATGGCCCGGCGCAATGCGTTTACCGCCGAGCAGTCGTACTGATAATTGGGAAAATAGGCTACAGCAATTTCTGTAATGGAGTGGCAGCCTTGCAGCATCCATTCAAAACTTTGTTCTTTCATTTTATTTGTTTTTTAATTAATGATGCGGCAAAGTTAGTCCGGAAAATTGGGGAGGGAAAAACCGGGGGTAAAAGGTGAGAAAACATTTAAAAAAGTCTTTTCCGAACAGAATACATTAACAAACCGTTGCTTTATTTTGCGGAATAGACTAACTTTGTTGCATAACTCATAAAGAAAGGCTTGCCGATATGAATCAAATGAAAAGAATACCTTACGGGATATCTGACTTTAACCAGTTAAGGAACGAGAACTCCTATTTTGTGGATAAAACTCCGTATCTGCCGCTCATCGAGCAGATGCCCAACTACTTGTTTCTTATCCGTCCGCGGCGTTTCGGCAAGAGTGTTTTCCTGAGCATGATGCGCACTTATTACGACATTCAGCAACGGGATAATTTTGACAAATACTTCGGTGATTTATGGATCGGAGCCAATCCTACGAAGCAACGAAATAGTTATCAGGTGCTGTATTTTGACTTCTCGAAGGCAGGATGTTCCTTGCCGGGAGCGGACTTAACATCGAGTTTTAACGAATATTGCAGTCTGGTAATCAATGATTTTGCATCAACATATGCGTCTTATTACGACGATGATTTTAAAAAGACCATCGAAAACATAGAGAGCGCCAAAGCCAAACTATCATATATTGAGATAAAAGCAAAGAAAAAAGGCTATCCGCTCTATCTTATCATAGATGAATACGATAACTTTACAAATGTCATTCTGAGCGAACACGGTCAGAAGATGTTTCATGACCTGACGCATGCCAGCGGATTCTATCGTGAATACTTCAAGCAATTCAAAGGGATGTTCGATCGTATTTTCATGATGGGCGTCAGTCCGGTCACGCTGGACGACCTGTCCAGCGGGTATAATATTGACTGGAATATCTCGGTAGACGAAACTTTCAATGCCATGATGGGATTCAGCGAAACCGAAGTACGCGAAATGTTCAGTTATTATCAGCAAAGCGATATGCTGAAAGGAGACATTGAGGAAATGATTACGGAAATGAAGCCTTGGTATGATAATTATTGCTTTGCAAGAATGAGTCTGAACGATGACCGGGTTTTCAATTGCGATATGACTCTCTATTATTTGGGACATCGTGTGCAGAAGAATCGTGCTCCCGAAGAGATGGTAGACAAAAACATCCGTACAGACTATAGCAAACTGAAAATGCTGGCTCGCATCGACCATGATACAGTACACGAAGGTAGCCGCATGAGTACTATTGAAGAGATTGCTGCCAAGGGTGAAATATTGGTTGATCTGCATACCTCTTTCCCTGCCGAACGGGTAGCGGATATAGACAATTTCCGTAGCCTGCTCTACTACTACGGATTGCTTACGATGTCCGGCGTACAGGGCGACCGTTTGAAGATGTGTATTCCCAACCATTGTGTTCGCGAGCAATACTTTGGTTTCCTGCGTGATTACTATCAACAGATTCATCCGCTGAATCTATCCCACATAAAAGATTTGATAGACGATCTTGCATTCGACGGCCGATGGAAACCACTCTTTGAAAGCATAGCCCAAGCGTATCGTGAAAACTCTTCCATCCGTGATTCCATAGAAGGAGAACATAACCTGCAAGGCTTCCTGAAAGCATATCTCGCCCTTGCCTCCTACTATTTGGTGGAACCGGAGTTGGAAATGAACTACGGATATTGCGACTTCTTCCTGCTGCCTGATAAGAAACGTTACCCCGATGTGCAGCACAGCTACATTTTGGAGTTGAAATATGCCGCCCGTACGGCAACGGACAGTGAACTTGAAGCACAGGCTGAAGAGGGACGCCGCCAGTTGTTGCAATACAGTGAGGATAAAGTGGCACGTCGGTTTGCCGAAGGAACGAAATTGCATCGCGTGCTGTTGCAGTTTCGCGGATGGGATATGGTGAGGTGCGAAGAAGTCTAATACAAACTGAATGTTATTTTTTTGATTACTAAAATGTTTATATTATCTTTGTGAGACGATAATAAACGATATATAGGAGGATTTATTATGACTACATGGAAACTTGAAGCTGATAAGACAGCTTTAATTCGTGAAATATTGAATATTGACAATTCAGAGTTGATACATCAACTCCGTACATATTTGCATAAGCATGCCTCCAATAGTAAAGTAGAGGATAAAGATTTTCATAAAACATACACCCGCCAAATGATAAAAGAGCTTTGCGGAGCATGGCGTGATGACCGTACCGCCGAAGAAATGGTTGATGATATTTATGAAAACCGTTCATCTGTAAAGAGAGATGTCACTAATATCTTTAACGAATGAAACAATACTTATTAGATACCAATATTTGTGCATTCTTTCTTCGCCAGCGATACGATGTAGATAAGTATATTGAAAAAGTAGGCTGGGAAAATTGTTATATATCTGATATTACTGTTTTAGAGTTATATTATGGTGCTGAGAACAGTAATGATCCAGAACACAACATGCAGATTGTGCAGAAATTTTGTGAGAATATGCATATTGTTCCAGTGAGTGAAGTTGCACATTTGTACGCCATTGTGAAAGTTAATCTTCGTATGAAAGGTACTCCAGTCGATGATTTTGATTTATTGAT
>ENA-UOJT01001984-UOJT01001984.1-human-gut-metagenome-genome-assembly--contig:-C15-NODE-1984-length-12544-cov-6.524462_pt1 | contig 12544 bp, 7 predicted proteins | sample MGYA00242357_ERZ723904 | MGnify/ENA metagenome assembly ERZ723904 | reverse complement strand
ACAAAAGATATACAGCTCCGCATCAGCGGTGTACAATTTCCGGATGGAGAAGAAAACAGTGAAGAGATGGAAGTGATCACTTCCGGCAGCTACTTTGAAAAAGACGGCCGCCATTATATCAAGTACGATGAAGTACAGGAAGATTCCAATGAAGTGATCCGCAATCTTCTGAAAATCGAAAACGGCAGTCTGGAACTGACCAGACGCGGGATGACAAACGTGCATATGGTGTTCGAAAAAGACAAAAAAAGCGAATCTTATTACGACACCCCATTTGGAAGATTCCTGGTCGGGATCTCCGCAACACATCTGGATGTCAGCGAAAAAGAAGACAGCATTGATGTGCAGGTAAAATACGCACTGGAGATCAACAGTGAGTATATTGCAGACTGCAGTATCAGCATCTATGCAAATTCCAAATAAAAAGTGCATCCATATCTCTCGATACGCATGCACTTGAAAGTTTTTATTTCTTCTTTTTCTTTCCCTTGGAATCTTCGGCAGCAGATGCATTGAGCTCTTTTGACTTGCGAAGAAGCTTTTCGGAAAGACGGACACGCAGGCTCTTTTTCTGCTGCGGTGCCTCAACTCGTCCGCCGCGGACGCTCTTGATCTCAGTTATGTAGATACCGCTGACAACAGCCTTGATCTCTTTCTTTACCGGAATAGAATCAAAAATAGTTGTTTCGCTGATCAGCGTCTGGATCTTAGGACCGATCTTTGCTTTGACAACCGGGATCTTCGTACGACGCATATACCACGGTGTCTGATCGATGACGATCTGAGGAAGACCGGATTCCTTTAGTTTGAGGCGTTTCTTATCAATAATAAGCATAGAGACGACCTGACGAGTCGCTTCGAGCTGTTCCTGTTGTGCGGCCTGTTTTTTCTGTGCTTTCTGTCCAAAGTAATAAAGAAGTGCAAGTGCGATTACCAGCACGAGCAGAATTACAATGAGGACATTCCAAAATGTAGACATAGTACACCCTCCTAAATAAGTTCATATATTTCAATATTGTACCATTTATTTGCAGAAAGTGCAAGAAGCGGTACCGAATAATTACAATTTTATGAATATCATCAATTTAGGGTGGTAATTTCTATTATAGATGTGATATTATTATGATTCGAGGGATCAATGGACATAAAATGTATGCTTGCATACAGTTTTATGTCTATGGAGCCCGTAAAAACATGAGAAAGTAGTCCGCCAGGACGGATTTCGAATGTTTTCAGGATTGCGGGAGCATGAAATGCGGAGCAATCCGTGGAATCATAATAATGCAAGGTGGCCAGAGTATGACTTTGGAACCCGTAAAAACATGAGAAAGCAGCCCGAAGGGCGAATTTATCACCAGTGTGGAGGGGAATATGAACGAAAGTGAAAAAAAGGAGCGAGCGGATGCCCGCAAAAAAAGAAAAAGGCGACAGATGTTTATAGGGAGGATGATCATAGTCATTCTTCTGTTCATCATCCTTGGCCTGTGTGCATTTCTTGGAAAAGATATGCTTGAAAAGAAAAAGCTCCGGGACAACCGGGAGCAGGCAGCGACCAGTGCTGAAAGTGAGAGTACGGCAGATACCGCAGGCACAGAGAGTGCAGCCGAGACAGAAACACAGGCACAGAAAAAAGAAGACGATATCATGTCTCAGGCAGAGTTAAAGGCAGCACAGTATGATTATGACGGTGCAATTGAGCTTTTAAAGGCATCTTCTGATTTCGCAGACAGTCAGGATATGCAGGATAAAGTGGCAGAGTACGAGCAGGCAAAATCGGAGCTTGTAGAATATCCACTTGACCAGGTGACGCATGTATTTTATCATACATTAATATATGACACCTCGAAAGCATTTGATGGTGATTCCAAAGAAGCCGGATATAATCAGGTTATGACTACCATCGATGAGTTCAACAAGATCACACAGTCTATGTATGACAAAGGATATGTGATGGTAAGTCTGCATGATATGTGTACGGTCAATGAAGACGGTACCGTATCACCGGGCAAGATCATGCTTCCGCCGGGCAAAAAGGCATTTGTCCTTTCACAGGACGATGTCAGTTACTATCATTATATGGATGGTGATGGCATGGCAACGAAGCTGATCGTGGATGAAAATGGCGATATTAAAAATGAATATAAAGAAGATGACGGAAGTATATCAGTAGGCGATTACGATATGGTGCCTCTGATCGATCGCTTTGTGGAAGAGCATCCGGATTTCTCCTATCACGGACATAAGGGAATCATTGCTCTGACCGGATACAACGGTATACTCGGTTATCGCACCGATATCGCATACAAGACAAGAAAAGACCTGGATGAGTACCAGGAGAAATTCTTCGAAGAGAACCCGGATTTCGACAAAGCAGCCTGGAAAAAGGAAAGACAGCAGGCGAAAAAAGTGGCAGATGCCATGAAAGAAGAAGGATGGGAGTTTGCAAGTCATACATGGGGACATATCAATGTTGGCGAAGCAAGTCTTGAAAGACTGCAGACCGATACACAGAAATGGCTGGACTATGTAAAACCGCTTGTCGGAGACACCAATGTGATCATTTTTGCCTTTGGTTCCGACCTTGGCGACTGGCAGCCATACACATCAGATAACGAAAAATTCGCTTATCTTAAGAGCATGGGATTTGATATTTACTGTAATGTAGATTCCACGCAGTACTGGGTACAGTTTGGAGAAAATTATATGCGTCAGGGAAGAAGAAATCTGGACGGCTACCGTATGTATTATAATCCGGAAATGCTGGAAGATCTTTTTGATGCCGGAGAAGTCTTTGATAAATCAAGACCGACACCGGTACCGGAAATGTAAAGCGACGCAAGATCTGAAAGGAGAAACAACTACAATGAAAAGAAAAGTAATCGCAGCCCTGCTTCTTGGCATGGCGATCACCGTGACAGGATGTTCAGGAAACACAACAAAAGATACAGACACCACAACCGAAGCAGCATCGGATGCGTCTTCTGAGACAACAGCAGACAGCTCATCTGAGAGTGAAGCAGCAACAGAAGCAGCAGAACGCCCGGACTACAAAGCACTGGATTATGTCAAACTGGGAGACTACAAAGGACTGGAAGTAACACTGGCATCCACCGATGTCACAGACGAAGAAGTCGAGCAGCAGGTTGAGACAAACTTAAACAACAACGACAAATCCGAAGAGATCAAAGAAGGTACTGTAGAAAACGGCGATGTGGCAAACATCGACTACGAAGGAAAATTAAACGGAAAAGCATTTGACGGTGGCACAGCAGAAGGCTACGACCTGACGATCGGCTCCGGCAGCTTCATCGACGGCTTTGAAGACGGACTGATCGGCAAAAAGATCGGAGATACCGTAGATCTGAACCTGACTTTCCCGAAAGATTACAGTTCCACCGACCTGGCAGGCAAAGAAGTTGTATTTACCGTTAAGATCAATTCCGTAAAACGTGCACCAAAGCTGACAGATGAGCTTGCAGCGGAAATTTCCAATAATGAATACAAAACAGCAGAAGCATACAACAACTATATAAAAGAAGACCTGGAGAAGACGAAAAAAGAAAACCAGCACAACCAGGAACTCAATGATCTGGTAGCACTTGCATACCAGAATGCAACCGTAAACGATTATCCGCAGGAAATGATCGATTATCAGCTGGAGCAGGTTACCTCCTATTATAAATCCTACGCAGATCAGTATGGCATGGAATATGCAGATTTCCTGAAACAGCAGGTAGGCATGACGGAAGAAGAATTTGTAAAGCAAATGACAGAAACCGTAAAACAGAGCCTTGGCCAGGAAATGGTACTGCGTGCGATCGCAGAGACAGAAGGCGTTGAGATTTCCGATGAAAAATTCCAGGAAAAAGCAAGCGAATACGCAGCACAGATGGGATCTACAGACGTGGATGCATTTATCAGCCAGTATGGTAAGAGCACGATCATGGCAAGTATTCTGCAGGATGAAGCAGTGGAGATCCTTGAGAAAAACGCCGTTGTAAAAAATGCAGACGGTACACCGGCAGAGACAACAGCAGAAACCGAGACAGAAACAGCATCTAAATAAAAAAATGTCTGTAATGATCCGGTGCAGGCCGAAGCACTTGCTGCCGGGCCATTACAGGTGTTTCATAAGAAAAATTGTAATTGCGAAGTTACTGAGCATTACATAAGTAAAATAAGTGAGGAGGAAACTTAATGATTACGTTACAGGGAAAAGGTGTTTTTGGTGGGATCGCAATTGGAGAGATTGCTTTCTTTAAGAGAGATTCCGGTGTAGTACAGCGAAAAAAAGTAGAAGATCCGCAGGCTGAGATCCAGCGTTTCGAAAATGCAAAAGCAAAAGCCATTGAAGAACTCGGTGAGCTGTATGACAAAGCCGTTTCTGAAGTTGGCGAGAGCAATGCCATGCTTTTCCAGACACATCAGTTCATGCTGGAAGATCTGGACTATGTAGAAGCAATCGAAAACATGATCCAGACACAGTCTGTAAATGCAGAATATGCAGTCAGCGTTACCGGAGACAATTTCTCACAGATGTTTGCTTCCATGGATGATGACTATATGAGAGAGCGTGCAGCTGACGTAAAAGATATTTCAGCCCGTGTAGTGAAAATCCTTACCGGAGCAGGTGAGAGCGGACTGGTAACGGACAAGCCGGTCATTCTTGCATCAGACGATCTGGCACCAAGCGAGACTGTACAGCTTAATAAGGACATGGTATTGTCTTTTGTGACACAGGGCGGTTCTACGAACTCCCATACCGCAATTCTTGCAAAGACGATGAACATCCCGGCAATCATCGGTATCGGTGATGCACTGGATGAGAAATACGAAGGAAAAGAAGCCATCGTGGATGGAGCAAACGGATGCCTGATTATCGAGCCGGATGAAGAGACCATGAAAGAATATCAGGCAAAGAAACAGGAGTATCTGGCACAGCAGGAGCTTCTGCAGCAGTTCCGCGGCAAAGAGACCGTATCTTTGGACGGACAGAAAGTAAAACTGTACGCCAATATCGGAAATGCATCTGATATCGGAGCTGTGATCAAAAATGATGCAGCAGGCATCGGACTGTTCCGAAGCGAGTTTCTGTATCTGGAAAATGACAATTTCCCGACCGAAGAAGAACAGTTTAAAGTATATAAATATGTGGCTGAGACGATGGGACAGAAACAGGTCATCATCCGTACACTGGATATCGGAGCAGACAAGCAGATTGATTACTTCAACCTGCCTCACGAAGAAAATCCGGCAATGGGTTACCGTGCGATCCGTATCTGCCTGAAACAGCAGGATATTTTCCGTACACAGCTGCGTGCTCTGCTGCGTGCATCTGCATTTGGAAACATTGCCATCATGTTCCCGATGATCGTGGCACTGGAAGAAGTACTGCAGATCAAAGAGATCGTAAAGAGTGTTATGGCAGAATTAGATGCAAGTGGCATCCCGTACAACAAAGAGATCCAGCTTGGTATCATGATCGAGACACCGGCAGCAGCCATGATCAGCGATGATCTGGCAAAAGAAGTCGATTTCTTCAGCGTCGGAACAAACGACCTGACACAGTATACAACCGCTGTAGACAGACAGAATGCAAACCTGGAGGGATTCTACTATCCGCATCACAAAGGTCTGCTGCGTCTGATCAAAATGGCAGCAGACAATGCACATAAGAACGGCATCTGGATTGGTATCTGCGGAGAACTCGGGGCAGATATGGAGATGACAGAAGCATTCCTGGCAATGGGCATCGACGAACTGTCTGTATCACCGGCATGTGTTCTGCCGCTGCGTAAGAAAATCCGCGAGACTTCAGTCAAAGAAAGACAGGAAGAAATCTTAAAAAATGTGCTCTAAAATATTTTGTTTTGATTTAGAGATGACACTTCTTCATCACAAGACTTTTCAAATTTCCGAAAAACTGCTTAAGGATCTGGAAGCACTGAAAAAAGAAGGTCATGTGGTAGCTGTCGCAACCGGTCGCGATATGGACAGTGAATTCAGCAAAGCATACAAAAAACAGCTTCAGCCGGATGCAATCGTCCACAGCAACGGCCAGAAAGTAACCGTAGGCGAAAAAAAGATCCGGGAAGTCTTCATGGATCCGAAGCTGATCGCCCGCATGATGGAGTTCTGCCGTGAGCATCATCTCTGTATCGGCATGAACATCGGCAAATACGGCTGCTATGTCAACAAAGAAGTGCTGATTGAGCATGAAAAGCGGATTTTCGGAGACGGAGACCGCGAGTACATAGACGAGTCCAACCTTCTGACACACCCGTTTTACGGACTGGCATACTTTGGCGATCCAAAAGGTACCGATCTGCTCCGGGAAGCATTTCCGGAAATCAAGACGCCGCTTTTTGCCGACCGCAGAGGGGCAGATGTCATCACAAAAGAAGTTTCCAAGGCAAACGGCATCCAGGCACTTCTGGACTATTACCAGAAAGACTGGTCTGACATCGTGGCATTTGGAGACAGCATGAACGATTACGAAATGATAGAGAAGGTAGGAAACGGCATCGCCATGGGAAATGCTGTGGATAAGCTCAAAGAAGTGGCAGATTACGTGACCAGGCCGATCGAAGAAGAAGGCGTGAGCTTTGCACTTCGCCATTTCGGTTATCTTTCGGCGGATCAGCAGATTATAAAGCAAGGTCAGATGTGCACTCATCAGGATGAGAATTCACAGTCTGACCTGCTTTTTTAGATATTTAACGAAGCTCTGCGATGCGGGTCACGCCGACATAGATCTCCTGGATTTTATACCAGGTGCGATAGTCCACAATACCGGTCACCGGAAGATTGAAAATATCCTGAAAAACTTCCACCGCCTTCTGTGTATCTTCTCCGTAAATACCATCTACGGCGATCCGCGGGATCAGAGGATAATTATTTGAAATCGCATTTAACTGTTCCTGCATCTGCTCCACTTTCGGCCCGGTTGCCCCGATGTCGAGATCGTATCCAGGCCAGGAAGAAGGAATCCCGGAAATCTCCTCCGCTGAATTGATGTAGATGTTGTCACCATAGTAGTAGCGGAGGATTTCTGTGGCTGTGTATCCCTGATCTGCCAGAGACTTTGAACCCCACTGTGACATCCAGTTCGGACAGCTGACACGTTTGCCGTCGCAGTATTGCGTCAGGATCGGCTGTTTGACGTTCGGGCGGGATAAATAATCGGCAAAAAGCTCATCCACAACCTCCGAGATACTCTCAAAAATATTTCGGCTGTAGATCCATTTGTGGTCAAATGCTGTCGAGGACGTGATCGTAAAATCAAATCCTTTATTGCGGTACCATTCCGTGTATACACGGTTTAAGGTAAACGACATGATCGCCAGCACATTGGCACGGATGGCGGCCTTCGGCCAGGTGGCATAGATTTCGCTGGAAGCCACATTTTTGATATAATCGCGGTAACGCACATAATAATCGCCCGCAGTGCTGTCCGTCGGGGCACCGTCGTGCACCACGATAAATTCCGGGATCACTACGCGGCTTAGGACGATCTCGCCGCTCTGCGAGAGAGGTTTGATCTCCGCTTCTGCGATTTTTGGCGGATAATCGCCATAGAGCGTGTGAGCCGGGATCACGACATTGTCATATGCTTCCGGGCCGGCGAGCGGTTTCAACCGGATATCCTGTAAAGCCAGCTGATTTGCGAGGATTTCCGCACCGGAGATCGTAAGCGGCTCATAGCCCGGAGCCGTGATGCGGAAATTGTACTCCGAGTAAGGCTGCATTTCGCCGGGACTTAAACTGTATTCCTCCGGCGGAGCCTCCAGCTCCAACGTATCCGTCTGTCCGACACTGTCCGTTCTGACTTCTTCCAGGATCTGATCCGGTTCTCCGGTGCTTGAAATATCGATCACGGCATCCTCCACGGGAGCAGCACGCAGCTGGGAAGTAACCTGTATCTGTAATTTTCCGGTAGCCATAGAACACCTCAAAAATTCCCTTGAAAAAGTATATGCAGAAGAACGGAAAAGATGCCAGAAAACAACTTCTGTGCCGACACATCGTGCTTTCAGGCTTTTGAACCTGACATTATTTGTATAACTAATCATAAAAATGCATAAAAATTCGCAAACAAGTACTTGCAATCTTGATTATCTTGTGGTAGAATCTTAACAATTTGAGCATTTATGTATCCAGGGCTGAGGGGGGCGTAGTAGGGACTTACTATTACGTACCCTTTTTTAGAGTCCGGGGTACAGACAAAGATACAATAACCATTGGATTAAACGCGAAAGGGGAAGACGAATGAAAGCATATTTGATTCTGGAGGACGGTACTGTTTTCACTGGAAAAAGTATCGGATCGACAAAAGAAATCATCAGCGAGATCGTATTTAACACATCCATGACCGGATATCTGGAGGTGCTGACTGATCCATCTTATGCAGGACAGGCCGTTGTGATGACCTATCCGCTGATTGGAAACTATGGCATCTGCTACGAAGATATGGAATCCGCAAAGCCATGGCCGGACGGATACATTGTTCGCGAACTTTCCAGAATGCCGAGCAATTTCCGCTGTGAAGGAACGATTCAGGAATTTCTGGAAAAACACGACATTCCTGGTATTGCCGGGATCGATACAAGAGCACTGACCAAGATCCTGAGAGAAAAGGGAACCATGAATGGCATGATCACCACCTGCGAATATGAAGATTTAAGTGAGGTTCTTCCGAAGATCGCAGCATATAATACAGGCAAAGTGGTAGAAAAAGTGACCTGCACAGAGAAATACGTCCTGGAAGGAAATGGACCGAAAGTAGCACTTCTTGACCTCGGTGCAAAGAGAAACATCGCCCGCAATCTGAACAGACGCGGCTGCGAAGTGACCGTATATCCGGCACTGACCACAGCAGAAGAGATCATAGCATCCAATCCGGACGGCATCATGCTTTCCAACGGACCTGGAGATCCGAAAGAATGTACTTCCATTATTGAAGAGATCCGCAAACTGTACAATACCGATATCCCGATCTTTGCAATCTGCCTCGGACATCAGCTGATGGCACTGGCAACCGGTGCGGATACGCACAAAATGAAATACGGACACCGCGGCGGCAACCACCCGGTCAAAGATCTGCAGACCGGCCGTGTATACATTTCTTCTCAGAACCATGGCTATGTGGTAGATACCGATAAACTGGATCCGTCCGTAGCAGTACCGGCATTTGTCAATGTAAACGACGGTACAAACGAAGGACTGTCCTACACCGGGAAAAATATTTTCACGGTACAGTTCCACCCGGAAGCATGCCCGGGACCATTAGATTCCGGTTACCTGTTTGACCGCTTTATGAAAATGATGGAGGTGTCAGAATAATGCCAAAGAATCCAGAGATTAAAAAAGTACTTGTGATCGGCTCCGGTCCTATTGTCATCGGACAGGCAGCAGAATTTGACTATGCAGGAACACAGGCGTGCCGTTCCCTGAAAGAAGAAGGCATCGAAGTCGTACTTCTGAACTCAAACCCGGCGACGATCATGACCGACAAAGATATCGCAGACCGTGTATACATCGAGCCTCTGACCGTAGAAGTCGTAGAGCAGCTGATCCTGAAAGAAAAACCGGACAGCGTACTGCCGACCCTTGGCGGACAGGCAGGATTGAACCTTGCCATGGAGCTCGAAGAAGCCGGATTCTTACGTGAGAATAACGTACGTCTGATCGGAACCACTTCCCAGACCATCAAAAAAGCAGAAGACCGCTTGGAATTCAAACAGACCATGGAAAAGATCGGTGAGCCGATCGCAGCATCCCGTGTCGTAGAAAACGTAGAAGACGGTATAGAATTTACCAAGATCATCGGATACCCGGTAGTACTGCGTCCGGCATACACCCTCGGCGGAAGCGGCGGCGGAATCGCCCATAACTACGAAGAACTCGTAGAAATCCTCGAAAATGGTCTGCGTCTGTCACGAGTAGGACAGGTTCTGGTAGAACGCTGCATCGCCGGATGGAAAGAAATCGAGTACGAAGTCATGCGGGATAGTGCCGGCAACTGCATCACCGTCTGCAACATGGAAAACATCGACCCGGTCGGCGTGCACACCGGAGACAGTATCGTCGTAGCACCTTCCCAGACCCTGGGCGATAAAGAATATCAGATGCTGCGTACCTCCGCCCTGAACATCATCAGCGAGCTGAACATCACCGGCGGATGCAACGTACAGTACGCCCTGAATCCGGAAAGCTTCGAATACTGCGTGATCGAAGTAAACCCACGAGTATCCCGTTCCTCCGCACTGGCATCCAAAGCAACCGGCTACCCGATCGCAAAAGTTGCCGCAAAGATCGCACTGGGCTACACACTGGATGAGATCAAAAATGCCATCACAGGCAAAACGTATGCAAGTTTTGAGCCGATGCTGGACTACTGTGTTGTCAAGATCCCGCGTCTGCCGTTCGATAAATTTATCAGTGCCAAGAGAACACTGACCACGCAGATGAAAGCAACCGGCGAGGTCATGAGCATCTGCGATAACTTCGAAGGAGCCCTGATGAAAGCCATCCGCTCCCTGGAGCAGCACGTAGACTGTCTGATGTCCTACGATTTCACACATCTGGATGATGAGGAACTGACCAGACAGCTTGCTGTAGTCGATGACCGCCGTATCTGGGTGATCGCAGAAGCACTCAGAAGAGGCTTTTCCTATGATAAGATTCATGAGATCACCAAGATCGACAAATGGTTCATCGACAAACTGTGCATCTTAACAGAGATGGAAACAGCCCTGAAGACACAGCCACTGACGGCAGAATTATTAAAAGAAGCAAAACGCATCGAATTCCCGGACAACGTGATCGCACGCCTGACCGGAAAGACCGAAGAAGAGATCAAAGACATGCGTTATGCAAACGGCATCACAGCAGCCTACAAAATGGTAGATACCTGTGCCGCAGAATTTGCCGCAGAGACACCGTACTACTATTCTGTATTCGGCAGCGAAAACGAAGCCATCGAGACAAACGACCGCAAAAAAGTCCTCGTCCTTGGTTCCGGTCCGATCCGTATCGGCCAGGGTATCGAGTTTGACTTCTGCTCCGTACACTGTACCTGGGCATTTGCAAAAGAAGGATACGAGACCATCATCATCAACAACAACCCGGAAACCGTAAGTACCGACTTCGACATCGCAGACAAACTGTATTTCGAGCCACTGACACCGGAAGACGTAGAGAGCATCGTAAACCTCGAAAAACCGGACGGAGCCGTAGTGCAGTTCGGCGGACAGACCGCGATCAAGCTGACAGAAGCCCTGATGAAGATGGGCGTGCCGATCCTCGGAACATCCGCAGAGAACGTCGATGCAGCCGAAGACCGTGAACTGTTCGATGAGATCCTGGAGAAATGCGGCATCCCAAGACCGTCAGGCCACACCGTATTTACCGCAGAAGAAGCCAAAAAAGCAGCCAACGAACTCGGCTACCCGGTACTTGTCCGCCCGTCCTATGTACTTGGCGGACAGGGTATGCAGATTGCGATCAACGATGAAGATGTGGATGAATTCATCGGCATCATCAACCGGATCGCACAGGAACACCCGATCCTGGTAGATAAATATCTGGTCGGAAAAGAGATTGAAGTCGATGCCGTATGCGACGGCGAAGACATCCTGATCCCTGGTATCATGGAGCATATCGAACGTGCCGGAATCCATTCCGGAGACAGTATTTCCGTGTACCCGGCACAGAGCCTTGATGACCACGTAAAAGCAACGATCGTAGACTACACCAGAAAACTGGCACAGTCCCTGCATGTCATCGGACTGATCAACATCCAGTTCATCGTCTGCGGCGAAGACGTATATGTCATCGAAGTAAACCCACGTTCCAGCCGTACCGTACCGTACATCAGCAAAGTGACCGGAATCCCGATCGTACCGCTGGCAACCAGAGTGATCCTCGGCAAAAAATTAAAAGAACTCGGCTATCCGACCGGACTTGCATCGGAAGCAGACTATATCGCGATCAAAATGCCGGTATTCTCCTTCGAGAAGATCCGCGGTGCTGACATCAGCCTCGGCCCGGAAATGAAGTCCACCGGAGAATGCCTCGGTATCGCAAAGACCTTCAACGAAGCACTCTACAAAGCATTTATCGGTGCCGGCATCAAACTGCCGAAGCATAAAAATATGATCATGACACTGAAAGATGCAGACAAAGAAGAAGGAATCGAGATCGCCAGAAGATTCGAGAAGATCGGATACCGCATCTACGCAACACGAGGCACCGCAAAAGTCCTGCAGGAAGCAGGCGTAAATGCGATCCGCACCAACAAGATCGAGCAGGAGTCACCGAACCTCCTCGACCTGATCCTCGGCCACAAGATCGACCTTGTCATCGATACCCCGTCCCAGGGCGTAGAGCACTCCAGAGACGGATTCCTCATCCGCAGGACAGCCATCGAGACGGGCGTTAATGTCCTGACCGCTATGGATACCGCCAGGGCACTCGTGACCAGCCTGGAGAACACCGATATCAAGAAACTGACCCTGATCGATATCGCAACCGTGAAGAATAT